>ENA-UONU01000206-UONU01000206.1-human-gut-metagenome-genome-assembly--contig:-CS51-NODE-206-length-83658-cov-16.480605_pt1 | contig 83658 bp, 62 predicted proteins | sample MGYA00242462_ERZ724009 | MGnify/ENA metagenome assembly ERZ724009 | reverse complement strand
GTTTGGTTCGCAGTTCTGACAATAGGCGGCGCAAGCCCACGAGCAAAGGATTTTCTCCCAAATGTGCATCTGTCATGTGCACCGGCGGCTTTCGGACCTTAGTCAACAATATCCCACTTTAGTCATAAATATCAAAACATTTTGGGATTGAATTCCTCTATTTCTTAGAAAATTGTAAAAAACTACCTTTTGACACCTTAATCATTCTATTAGTTCATTATAATTTTTTACTGTTTTCCTGGTTGTTCATCATTACTTCTCATCCACCACCTGGAAAATAATAAACTTCAGATAATAGGACTCATCTGCTGCCCATAAAATCGGATGATCCGCTGCCTGGGTGCGGTATTCCACCTGGCGCAGTCTCTTGTGGACGTTGGAAGCGGCTTCACGGATGGTCTTGGTGAACAGTTCCGGATCCATGAAGTGGGAGCAGGAGCAGGTGGCAAGGTAGCCGCCGTCTTTTACTAACTTCATGCCGCGGAGATTGATCTCACGGTAGCCTTTTACTGCGTTTTTAATGGAATTTCTGGATTTGGTGAAGGCTGGCGGGTCAAGGATGACTACATCAAACTTTTCACCTTCCTGTTCTAATTTAGGAAGCAGGTCAAATACATCGGCGCACTGGAAGGTTACATGATCCTCTAAGCCATTTAAACGGGAATTTTCTGTTGCTTGGTCTACGGCAAGCTGGGAAGCATCCACCCCTAGGACTTTTTTGGATCCTGCAATACCTGCATTTAAAGCAAAAGAGCCGGTATGGGTAAAGCAGTCTAATACTTTTGCAGGTTTCAGATTGCGGCACAGGTTCTGTACTGCAAGACGGTTGTATTTCTGATCCAGGAAAAATCCGGTTTTCTGGCCGTCTTCTACGTCTACGATGTAGTGAACGCCATTTTCACATATCTCCACCTTGGTATCAAATGGTTCACCAATAAAGCCCTTGAAGCGCTCCATACCTTCCTGAAGGCGGACTTTTGCATCGCTTCGCTCATAAATGCCACGGATCAAAATACCGTCTTCTGCCAGGATTTTCTTTAATTTATCTAAGATCACCGGCTTTAAGCGGTCGATTCCCAGTGCCAGGGACTCTACTACTAAAACATCTTCAAACTTATCGATGACGATACCAGGCAGAAAATCTGCTTCGCCGAAGATCACGCGGCAGCTGGAGATATCAGTAGTAGCTTTTCTGTATTCCCAGGCAGTGCGGACTCTCTGTTCGATGAAATCTTCATTGACTACAGTATCTTTTTTGCGGGATAACATGCGTACGGTCAGTTTGGATCTTGTATTGATAAAGCCATGTCCCAAAGGATAGCCATCAAAGTCTTCTACAGTGACCAGATCACCATTTTCAAAATCACCGGAAATGGCATCAATCTCATTATCATAGATCCAGGCGCCGCCGGCCTTTAAGGTGCGTCCGGTTCCTTTCTTTATACGTACACAGGCAGTTTCTTTAAATAAATCTTCGTAGTTCATCTGTTTTCTCCTCGGTTTTTGAATGTATAGGTGCTGGTTGTTTTTCCAGGGTTTATTATACCTTTGCAAAAGGGTCTGTGTCCAGTACTCCGATACCTTTACGGATCACCTGTTCGGTCAGTTTTGCCAGCTGTCCCGGTGTTTCTTTCATACCTGTTTTCAACCAGTATTGCACCAGTCCTACACAGCCGGATACAATGAAAGAGAAGTAGGCATCAAAGATAGCGGGATTTCCGGTGCGGAATACTTCCATCCAGTCATGGAGACATTTATCACGGATCAGCTGCTTTAAGCGGTTCATAAAGTTTAAGTCACCGTTTTCGCCTAATAATATTTCCACCAGGTCGGCGTTGTCATAGGCCAGCGTGTAGATCTCTACAAAAATACCATAAGGATGTTTTTTCAGTTCTTCTGCGTCATGTTTCATGACCAGCTGGTTAAAATTATCTAAAAGCTCACTTTCTGTTTTTTCCAGAAGATCAAATACATCTTTATAATGAAGATAAAAAGTTCCTCTGTTCAGATCGGCCAGTTCAGTTAGTTCACGGACAGTAATATCCTGTGCCTTTTTCTGCTTTAATAAAGTAACAAGACATTCCCGCAGCTGCTTTCTGGTACGCCGTACCCGTCGATCTACTGCTTCTGTACTCATGATAAGAAATTCCCCCTTTTTGTATTCCATGTTCGTTCAAATTTGTTTACAGTATTTTAATGCTTTTTTATTGACACATATCATAAAAATGTCGATTAATAAACAAAAAAATTAAAATTAATCATTGTTGTTTTCATCATTAGTTAGTATAATCCATTATAGTTAATAAATGAACAAATGTCAATTAACAAATAAACAGTTCAATAAACGAAAACAGAGGTTTTAAAGACAGCAGGAGATGAGAGGATGAAAGGCAGAAGCAGGTTATATCCTATTTCTATAATTATGATGGCCGTTTTTCTGGCAGCGGGACCGGCAAATGCAGTATATGCAGCAGAGCCAAATGGCAGTTGGGTAAATCTTGACGGGAACTGGTACTGGAAAAAAACAGATGGTACGGCATACATTGGCTGGCTCTATACCGGCGGCCGCTTTTACTATATGAAGGAAGACGGGATCATGGCCACTGGATGGGAAAAGGTGGGAGATGAATGGTATTACTTCCACGAAGATGGAGGCATGAACGAAGGACAGCTGGTTTTAGATAATGCAGTATATGAATTTGAAGATTCAGGAGCTTTGAAAACAGCGAAGTGGCTGGAAAATACAGGCGGAGGTGCTTATAATGCAGGCTGCTATGATGATATAACACAGGAACTTTTCAGTGAGCTGGGGGATGAAAAGAAAGAACAGTATTTTGACGCATATCCAGACAGAGAACGGGAATATGACGGCGACAACCACACCAGTTATGACCGGTATGCAGGCTTTATTATGGATATGAAGTTAAATAAAATAGCGCAAAGCCGTCTGGCAGCAGCCATGGAAAAAGGATATGCAGACGGACGGGTTACAGGAGAAGGGACCATAGAGGACACACTGGCGTCAATCCCTTATCGCAAAAATGCTTCCTGCCTGGAGGTATATGTGCGGGACTGCGAGGATGCAGATGAGGCATACGACAAGATAATGAATGTAACGGAACGTAAATATACATCAAAGTCAGACAGAAAATACACATTGCAATATTATCGATATATGGGTATGGCTCATGAGGAAAAGAACGGACACCATTGGTTTATGGTTCTTTTTATGCGTTAAATAACACATATCTATGTGAGGAGTTAGGATCATGGAAAAGAAATTCAAGTTTGGACCATTAAAGAAGCGTGGGAAAAAGGAAAAGGCTTCCGGAGAAAAGACGTCTATCAAGCTGGCCAGATTTATCATTGAAAAGCAGAACTGGATCGTTTCAGTGTTTGTTGCAGCATGCTTACTTAGTGCAGTTGCCATGCTGTTTGTGGAAGTAAACTACGATCTGACCGAGTATCTTCCGGATAATGCACAGTCAGGTATTGGCTTAAATAAGATGGAAGACGAGTTTGGTTATCCCGGAACAGCCCGTATCATGCTAAAAGATGTGACGTTGTATGAAGCCAAGCAATACAAAGACAGAATGGAAAACGTAGACGGGGTGGATCAGATCCTGTGGTGTGACAGCACTGTTAATATTTACTCTGGCGAAGATTTTATCCATAAAGAAGACATCGAAGATTACTATAAAGATGGATATGCGGTAATGGATGTGACCTTTAAAGAAGGAAATACAGCGAAAAGCACTTCCGCAGCCATTGATGAATTAAAAGCCATTGCAGGAGATAAAGGCTGTTTTACAGGAATGGCGGTACAGAACAAGTCCTTACAGGAAAATCTGGCTAGTGAGATGCAGTTGATCTTAACAGTAGCTATTATTATGATTTTTACGATCTTATGTATTACGACTACTGCCTGGTCTGAGCCATTCCTGTTTCTTCTGGTCATGGGTGTAGCCATCCTGCTAAACCGTGGTACTAACATTTTCATAGGAAGAGTGTCCTTTTTGACCAATAATGTGGCAATGGTACTTCAGCTGGCAACTTCCATGGACTATTCTATTTTCCTGCTGGATGCTTTTACCAGGGAGAAGAAAAAAGGGCTTTCTGATGAAGAAGCTATGGTAAATGCAGTTGATGCAGCGATCAATTCCATTTTTGCCAGCAGCCTTACTACCATAGCAGGTTTCGTAGCTTTGATGTTCATGAAATTCAGCATTGGTTTTGACATGGGTCTGGTCCTTGCAAAAGGAATCGTGTTCAGCCTCCTGACTGTGGTATTTTTCATGCCTGCCATGATATTTCGCTTTGCAAAATGGAATGAAAAGACTGCACATCGTCCTTTCCTGCCGGATTTCCATAAAATGGGAAGAGGCATTTATAAGATCCGTAATATAGCATTGGTGATCCTGATCCTGATCGTTCCTTTTGCCTATACAGCCCAGGGAATGAACAGCTTTTTATTTGGAAACAGTGCCGTAGGTGTCAGCGAAGGAACACAGGTCTATGCAGATGAGCAGGCGATCAATGAGAAATTTGGCCGAAGCAATATGCTGGTTGCCATTTATCCCAATACATCAGCTATTACTGAAAAGGCAATGTCAGATGAGATCGAAGATCTGGAATATGTGAAAAGTGTAACATCCATGGCAAACACACTGCCGGAAGGTGTACCGGAAGATTTTCTCCCTTATTCCATTACCAGTCAGTTACATACAGATACTACCAGCCGTATGCTGATCTATATAAGGACTAAATCAGAAAGCGATAAGGCCTTTGAGTATACCAACGATATACGGGATATTGTGAAGAAATATTATCCGGAAGAATCCTATGTGGTAGGTGAAACACCTTCTACGGAAGATATTAAGACTACGATCACAGCGGATAATGCAAGAGTTAATGTGCTGTCCTTGATCAGTGTATTTGTGGTAGTCATGTTCAGCTTCCAGTCTGTACTTGTCCCCATCATTGTTATGATCCCTATTGAGGCAGCTATTTATATCAATATGGCGGTGCCTTATCTGGTTGGCGAGACGCTGGTCTATATGGGATATATTATCGTAAGCAGTATCCAGCTGGGGGCTACAGTAGACTATTCGATCCTGCTTACTAATAACTACATGGCCTGCAGAAAGACCATGAAGAAGAAGAAAGCTGTGGTGGAGGCGCTGGCTATGTCCTGTTCCTCGGTATTTACTTCAGGAACTATTCTGATACTGGCAGGTTATATTGTATATATGATCTCCAGTACGGCGGCTATAGGCGGACTGGGACATCTGATCGGAAGAGGTGCACTGTTTAGCGTGTGTCTGGTACTTACCATTTTGCCGGCACTGCTAGTCCTCTGTGACGGTATAATCACAAGTAACGAAATGGACCGCTTTAAGAAGTATTTAAAACGAAGACATGAAAAGCGGAAAGCCTTAGTAAAATCCGGAATTGGGGCAGTTAAGAAAAAAGCGTCAGCAGCCCTGGCAAGAAGAGGCAGTCAGACAGCGGAGGTAGATGGAAATGAAATTTAGAAAAAGAGTGACAGCTTCTGTTTTAACGGCAGCATTGCTTTGCACATCAGCAGGCAGCGTTCCTGTATATGGCGCACCGGCAGGTGCAGATGTAGATGAGACCATGTATGTGAACCTGGATTACTACGGAAAAACAACAAAGGTAAACGTAGTAAAAGGGGTAAATTTAAATGGTCTTGGCAAGATCACTGATTATGGAAATTACATCAATGTAGAAAATATGAGTACCAGTGATGCTCCGGTTTTAGGAGATGGAAGCGTGACCTGGAACCTGCCGGAAGGTCAGAATGGCCGTTTTTATTACAAGTGTACCATGGACAATGAACAGGTGGTACTTCCATGGGATTTTGATGTGTCCTATAAGTTAAACGGTGTTCCCACAGACGGTGACAAACTGGCAGGTGCAGGGGGCCTGATCGAGATCAATGTGAAGGCTACGCCAAATGATAATGCTAATCTGTATTACCGCAATAATATGATGTTAATGGTGACAGTTCCTGTAGATATGTCTAAATGCTACAGTGTAGACGCAGATGGTGCCCAGATCCAGAGCCTTGGATCTACCACAGCAGCTGTATTTTCCGCTCTTCCGGGGGAAGAAGGAGATTATACCGTCCGTATTGGTACAGACAGCTTTGAAACTACCGGTGTGATCATGGCAATGGCACCTGGCACTATTGATGACCTGAACCATATTAAGGAGCTGAAAGAAGCGAAGGATACATGGAAAGACGCAGGAGATGCTTTATATGACAGTCTGGAGCAGATGGCAAAATCTGTAGAATCCATGCGTGATGGCATTAACCAGGTACAGTCCGGTGTTTCTTCTGCTGAAAGTGCAAGACAAAAATGGAGTGCTAATAAAGATAGTATATTAGCCGGAAATGACCAGACCTTAGAGTCACTGACTGCATTGTCACAGCAGCTGGAAACTCTGGTCCCTCATTTGCAGACAGCTAAGGATACGGCAGAAACAGTACATAACAGCATGGGTGATATTGTAAATACCATGGGGGATATGCAGCAGCCGCTGCGTAAAATGTATGACCGTCTCCGCAATATCAGCACTACTTCCCAGTCTTTAGGGGAACAGTTAGATGATGTAAGAGAAGATATGGCATGGCTGATCCAGAATAATGCCCAGTTCCAGGTGCAGACAACTACGATTTTAGAGGCACTTCCGGAACTGATCGCAAGCCTGGAGGATTATGATGTGGATGATCTGGATCTGGGTGATCTGGAAGATACAGATACAAGGACCATAGCAGATGATCCGGATGATGACAGGGAAAACAAGGCAGATACGTCTTCTGGAAACCAGGAAGATCCTGATACAAACAAGGCAGACAGCTCAGATACAGTAACAGAAGATAAAACCAGTGGTGATATGGCTTCTGAAGCGGCTGATGCAGATCATGAAGACGGTGGGGCAGAGGCAGATAACAGTTCCCATACTGCAGACAGTGCAGCAGGAACAGATAACCGTTCTGATGCTGCAGATGGAGCAGACATAAGTGATGCCCAGACACTTAGCAAGGCTCATATTGAAAAGCATGAGGTTCCTCTGGTTGGCGCTCCATCCGGCGTTGACCTGGTAACTCTTTATAAAATGTTATCCAAGATCGATAAGGACAGCCGTGAATTTACTCAGGTTGCATCTAATCTGATGGACAATGTAGGAGATGCAGCAAAATATGGTGCAGACCTGACAGACAGCATGGATCTGATGATTGAAGACCTGACTGCTCTTCATGATTCACTGGATATGTATTATCCGGATCTGCAGGCATCCCTGGATGATCTTTCCGAGCTGGTAAACCGCACTACAGATGCCATGAATAAGGGTATCAGCACTATGACCATTGTGCAGAATACCTTAAAAGCTACCAGCGGTGATATAGATGAGGCTGCAAAGAACAGCTTAAGAGGCAGCATGGAGCTTCTTGATAAGAGCCTTAGCATCTTAGACAGCACCACAGGCGTAAGAACGGCAGGCCGTACCATGAAAGATGTTATGGATGAACAGCTGGATAAATTTGACACTGATAACCGCTTCTTATTTATTGATCCGTCAGAGGATAAGGTTTCCTTTACTTCTGATAAAAATCCGGCTCCAAAGACCTTGCAGGTAGTCCTGCGTACAGACGAGATCAGCCTGGATGATGAAGATAACAAGGAAACTGATGCAGAGACAGAGAAGGTAAATGAAGGCCCATTAAAAAGGATGTGGAATGTGCTGGTACAGATGTGGAAGGCCATCATCTCAATTTTTAAAAACAGATAGTCAGCTGCTCTTGTTTCTGGTATGATAGAAACAAGGGTCAGAAAAAATACAGACCCTCGGCATATGGGATGACATGCCGGGGGTCTTGTTCTGTAATTCTGTCAGTGGGCAGATAGCATGGCTATATAGCGGGAGAAAAACATGGAAACAGTAGGAAAGCAGGAAAAAACGAAATACAAACTGGCAGCGTCCATGAAAGAATGCATGAAGCAGATGCCGGTGGATAAGATAACAGTAAAAAATATCGTAGAAGGCTGCGGTGTTGCAAGGCAGACCTTTTACCGGAATTTTTTAGATAAATATGATCTGATCAACTGGTATTTTGACAAACTGGTACTCCAGTCTTTTGAGCAGATCGGCATGGGACATACAGTTGGGGAGAGCCTGACACAGAAGTTTGAATTTATTGTTAATGAAAAGGTGTTTTTTACAGAGGCATTTCGCAGTGATGACCGCAACTCCTTAAAAGAACATGATTTTGAACTGATCCTCCAGTTCTATCAGGATCTGATCGGGCGAAAGACCAGCAGGCCTTTAGGGGAAGATCTGCAGTTTCTTCTGGAATTGTATTGCAGAGGTTCCATTTACATGACTGTAAAATGGGTCCTTACAGGAATGAAGGATTCACCTGCGAAAATGTCAAAAAAGCTGGTAGAGGCCATGCCACCGAGATTGGCTGCTGTTTTTGATGAGCTGAAGCTGCTGTAAACCGGGTGCTTTGTTATATATAACACAAAACGATATTATCAATATACAGATAATACGACTGGCTGTATATAAAGTGATATGTACGATTTTAATAAATATTACATGCAAAAATAAAAAATGTTATCAAAAAGTGACAGACGGGCAAGTTTGTCACTTTTATTTTGGGAAAAGTGTTGTTACAATATTAACGAAACGAAAAAGAACATAAAAAGCTGTTCTGGACTTCCCGGAACACATGATTTTTATGTACTCCCGGAAAACCGGCCGCAAAGCAGGTGCAGGAAAGCTTTAGGGAGTATATACACAAAAAAAGGAGAGTGTATCATGGCAAACAGAATCGTATTAAATGAAACTTCTTATCATGGCGCAGGTGCTATTGCTGAGATCGCTAATGAAGCAAAAACAAGAGCTTTTAAGAAGGCTTTCGTATGTTCAGATCCAGACCTGATCAAATTTGGCGTAACAAAGAAAGTTACAGATGTACTGGATAATGCAGGTCTTGCATATGAGATCTACTCTAATATCAAACCAAACCCAACTATTGAGAATGTACAGACTGGTGTAGCAGCATTTAAGAAATCCGGTGCTGATTATCTGATCGCTATCGGCGGCGGTTCTTCTATGGATACAGCAAAAGCGATCGGTATCATCATTGCCAATCCTGAATTTGAAGATGTAAGAAGCCTGGAAGGTGTAGCACCTACCAAGAAGCCATCTATCCCGATCATCGCAGTTCCAACTACAGCAGGAACAGCAGCAGAAGTTACCATTAACTACGTTATCACTGACGTGGAAAAGAAACGTAAATTCGTTTGTGTAGATACACATGATATTCCGGTTATCGCAGTTGTTGACCCGGATATGATGTCCTCTATGCCAAAGGGTCTGACCGCATCTACCGGTATGGACGCTTTAACACATGCAATTGAAGGATACATCACCAAGGGTGCATGGGAGATGACTGATATGTTCCATTTAAAGGCAATCGAGCTGATCTCCAAGAACTTAAGAGGCGCTTGCGAGAATACAAAAGAAGGCCGTGAAGGAATGGCTTTAGGACAGTACATCGCAGGTATGGGATTCTCCAACGTAGGTTTAGGAATCGTTCATTCCATGGCACATGCTTTAGGTGCTGTTTATGATACTCCTCATGGTGTTGCAAATGCGATCCTGCTTCCAACTGTTATGGAATACAACGCACCATGCACAGGAACCAAATACAAAGATATCGCTGTTGCAATGGGTGTTGAAGGTGTAGAGAACATGAGCCAGGAAGAGTACCGCAAGGCAGCTGTAGATGCAGTTAAGAAGTTGTCTGCTGATGTTGGTATCCCAGCTGACTTAAAGGCTATCGTTAAGGCAGAAGACGTTGATTTCCTTGCACAGTCCGCAATGGATGATGCATGCCGCCCAGGCAATCCAAAAGATCCGACCTTTGAAGACATCAAGAACTTATACTTATCTTTAATGTAATGAGCGCATAGAAAAAACAAGCGGTCGTCCCAGAGTGGGACGGCCATTTGCTTTTTCTGCGCCATTAACGAATGGCCCGCCTGCGTCAGCAGGCAGTGGAGCGCGATAGCGCGGGGGTCATGAGTGAAGCACCAGCGATTGGTCGTCCCAGAGTGGGACGGTCATTTGCTTTTTCTCTGCCATTAACGAATGGCCCGCCTGCGTCAGCAGGCAGTGGAGCGCGATAGCGCGGGGCCATGAGTGGATCCTTTGCAAGTGGAGGTTATTCACGCTATTCACACCCCACCGCCCCATTCGGTGCGGCCTTTTTTTACCCCAAAACCGTTAAAAATGTATTATCTATATATAGATAATACACTGCGACTTTACAAACAATTTACCTGAACTTTACATAACCGACCAACAATCCGTATTGACGATTGATAAAATATCCCGTATAATGAGCAAGTGTAAACTAAAGGTAAAACGCATGTAAAAAACAGGAAAAATCAGTATTATCCGAATGTTGATAATACAAAAATATCCTGTTTTTTAAGGAAAAAGGAGTAAAAAATGGGAGTTGAATTGCTTTTGGGCCTTCTGGGAGGTCTGGCGCTGTTCCTGTATGGAATGCAGATGATGAGCAATAATCTGGAAGCAGCTGCCGGAAACAAGATGAAGCAGATCCTGGAAAAGCTGACCACCAACCGCTTTATGGGAATCCTGGTAGGCGCAGGCATCACAGCACTGATCCAGTCATCTTCAGCTACAACAGTTATGACAGTAGGCTTTGTAAACTCAGGTCTTATGTCTTTAAACCAGGCTGTGTGGATCATTATGGGGGCTAATATCGGTACCACCATTACCGGACAGCTGATCGCTTTGGACGTAGGTGCTTTAGCACCGCTGATCGCATTTATCGGTGTTGTACTGGTGGTTTTTGTTAAGAACAAAAAGCTGCAGCACATCGGCGGCATTGTTGCCGGGGTAGGCGTCATCTTCATCGGTATGGGAATGATGAGCGATGCAATGCTTCCTCTTCGTGATGAACCGGAATTTATCCAGCTGATGACCAGCTTTAAAAACCCACTGTTAGGTGTTATGGCAGGCGCGCTGTTCACAGCAGTGATCCAGTCTTCCGCAGCTTCTATCGGTATCTTACAGGCACTGGCTGTAAGCGGCGTGATAGGTCTTCACAGCGCTGTGTTCGTACTGTTCGGTCAGAATATCGGTACTTGTATCACGGCTGTTCTGGCTTCTGTGGGAACCAACAGAAATGCAAAGCGTACCACAGCCATCCATCTGATGTTCAATGTAGTCGGTACAGTTATATTTGTGGTATTGTGTATGGTAACGCCATTTGTAGACTGGATGATCGCCACTAACCCGGCAAATCCGGCTGCTCAGATCGCAAATGTGCACACCATCTTTAATATTGCCACAACTGTAATCCTGTTCCCATTTGGGCCGATGTTAGTAAATATTGCAAAGAAGATCCTTCCGGATACCCAGGTAAAGCATGTGGTGGATGCAGACCAGTGGTTTGAAGGCCTGATGGCTTCCAAACATCATCTGGGTGTTTCTACCATTGCCATCAGCCAGATCCATGAAGAAATCCGGGATATGCTGGCTATGGCTGCTGCCAATGTTTCTGACAGCTTTAAGGCCATGGAACAGGGACCAGGTGAAAATGGTATCCAGGAGATCACAGACAGAGAAGAAGAGATCGACCTTTCCAACGTACGACTGTCAAAGAAGATATCCAAAGTCCTTGTTTTAGACCAGACACCTCAGGATATTGAAGCATTAAATAAGATGTACAGTATTTTAGGAAATATTGAGCGAATTGGCGATCATGCCATGAACCTGGCAGAATATGCCCAGACGATCCAGGAAAAAAACCTGAATTTCTCAGATTATGCAAAAAATGAATTTAAGGTCATGGATGAAAGCTGTGCAGAAGGTATGGAGCTGCTCAGAATGGCGGCAGCCGGAGACAGTGGATTTACCTTAGAGAAGATCAAGGCCATAGAGCAGAAAATCGATGATATTACTGACAATTTCCGTCAGAACCAGATCGACCGTATGCGGGAAGGCCATTGTAATGTAGAGTCCTCTATCCTGTATTCAGAAATGCTCACAGACTATGAGAGAATCGGCGACCATATGTTAAACATTGGTGAAGCATATGATGTGATCCAGTGGAATAACGATAAAGAAGCGGTTCCTGCGGCCGAATAAAAAATATAAAACATGTTATGAAAATATGAAAAAAGCTGTATTTACTGAAGGATCAGTAGATACAGCTTTTTAATGTTCTTTCGGAATCTTATTATATAAAGAGTTGTCCAAAATGATATCAGGACTTCTTTAACGCTCTTGGCAGGTTCCAGCAATAATGAGTGGCTAAAAGGCGGATAGCAACCACTAAAACAGCGCTGATGATCATGGCAGCATCGTTATTAACAGGGCTGGAAAGCAGGAAAGAATAGCACATTCCCCCTGCAATGGAAGCACAGGCATAAACATGTTTTTTCAGGATATAAGGAGTCTGCCTTGCCATAATATCCCTTAAAAGCCCGCCGCCTACGCCGGTAAGAACTCCTAAGAAAACAGAGAGAAAATGATAATTCCCGTATCCAGCCATTACAGCAGTATCAATACCTGTTACCGTAAAAGCAGCCAGTCCAATAGCATCAAAAATATTCATCAGCTTTTCATAAGTGATGATGCAGTCACCCTCTAAGAAATGCTGGTTCATACGGATGACTGTAAAAAGGATCAGGACAGTGACAAATGCCATGATCGTGTAAACCGGGTTGGTAAAAAGGCTGGGAGGAACGATCCCTAAAAGGATGTCCCTCATCATACCTCCGCCAACTGCTGTTGTAACACCTAATACAATGATCCCCAGAAGATCAAGATTCTGCCGGATAGCCACCATAGCGCCGGAAGAGGCGAAAGCAATGGTTCCCACAGCCTCGATCAGAAAGAAGATTGAAATAGAATTCCCCATGATTGATCAGATCTCCTGTAATTACAGTAAGTAGATTTTATGCTTCCTGCAGGTATCACGCATTTCCTGCGGCCAGATACTTGCCTGTACTTCGCCGATATGGGCTCTGTCCAGTAAAAGCATGCACAGACGGGACTGTCCGATACCACCACCGATGGTATAAGGAAGCTCTCCGTTTAAAAGCATCTTGTGATAAGGAAGCTCCATACGGTCTGTGCAGCCGGATTTTTCAAGCTGTTCCCTTAAAGAAGTCTCATCTACACGGATACCCATGCTGGAGATCTCCAACGCGCAGTTTAAGGTTGGATACCAGAAAAGGATATCACCGTTTAATTTCCAGTCATCATAGTCTGGTGCACGGCCGTCATGTGGCTTTCCGTTGGCTAACTTGTCACCGATCTGCATTAAAAATACGCAGCCGTGTTCTTTGGTGATCAGGTTTTCACGTTCCTTTGGGGTTTTATCCGGGTACATAGCTTCCAGTTCACTGGTAGTGATAAAGAAGATATTATCTGGCAGCTGGTTTACAGCCTGAGGATATTTGTACCATACTTCGTGCTGCATGTGCTTGATGATCTTAAAGATCAGACGTACAGTATCCTTTAAGGTCTTTTCATTGCGGTCTTCCCTGGTAATGACTTTCTCCCAGTCCCACTGGTCTACGTAGCAGGAGTGGAGATTGTCCAGCTCCTCATCCCGGCGGATGGCGTTCATGTTGGTGTAAAGACCTTCTCCTGGCTGGAAACCATATTCTTTTAATGCCATACGTTTCCACTTTGCAAGGGAGTGTACAACTTCCATGGTCTCACCAGGAATAGCAGCCATATCGAAAGATACAGGGCGTTCTACGCCGTTTAAGTTATCATTTAAACCGCTGCTTTTTTCTACAAATAAAGGTGCGGAAATACGTTCCAGGTGCATCTCGCGTCCCATTTCCTTCTGGAAAGTATCGCGGATATATTTAATGGCATCCTGGGTCTCACGTATCTCCAGCCGGGGATCATAGTGCTCCGGTATAAACAGTTCCATTGATATATTCCTCCTGAGAAATGTTATGTTCCCCCGAAAAGTTCTGGAGAACATACAATATGTACATGGTAACATTATTACAAAGAAGCTTCAAGTAAAAAATGATAAGAAAGTCAAAGGTTTTATGAAAAATTACTTCCTGTAAAAAATGCCATATGGCATTTTTTTATTTTTCTATTTTGTGTATACTGATATTAGATATGGAAATAAAGCAAAAATGTATAAAAAACGGAAAAATAATGGGAGGGAATGAAAATAATGAAGAAATTTAAACGTATTTTTTTGATAGTAATGGATTCTTTTGGCGCAGGTCATGCAAAAGACGGGGCTGCTTACGGCGATGACGGTGCAGATACCATGGGTCATATTGCTGAGAAGCATGATAACTGGAAAATCCCAAACCTTACAAAGCTGGGGCTGGCGAATTTACATCCTTTAAAGGGAGTAACACCTGCAGAACATCCATTGGGCTATCAGCTGGTCCTTAATGAAAAAAGCTGCGGAAAAGACACTATGACAGGACACTGGGAAATGACGGGTATTTATACCACAAAGCCATTCGTTACATTTACAGACCATGGTTTCCCACCTGAACTGATCCATGAACTGGAAGAACGTACCGGACATAAGATCATTGGAAATAAAAGCGCCAGCGGTACAGAGATCCTGGATGAGCTGGCAGAAGAGGAGATCGCAACCGGTCACATGATCGTGTATACATCTGCTGATTCAGTGCTCCAGATCTGTGGAAACGAGGAAACCTTTGGACTGGATGAGCTTTACCGCTGCTGCAAGATCGCCAGGGAGCTGACTTTAAAGGATGAGTGGAGAGTAGGACGCGTCATTGCAAGACCTTATGTAGGAAAGAAAAAAGGTGAATTCAAGCGTACCAGCAACCGCCATGATTATGCCTTAAAACCAACAGGAAAAACGGCTTTGGATGCATTAAAAGAAAACGGATATGATGTGATCTCTGTAGGAAAGATCCGTGATATTTTTGACGGGGAAGGCATTACAGAGGCTTATAAATCAAAGAGTTCTGTTCACGGCATGGAACAGACCATCGACATTGTGCAGAACAATGATTTTACAGGTCTTTGCTTTGTCAATCTGGTTGATTTTGATGCACTCTGGGGGCACAGAAGAAATCCGGAAGGCTACGCAAAAGAAGTGGAAAGCTTTGATGTAAAACTGGGTGAGCTGTTAAAGGATCTGAAAGAGGATGATCTGTTAATGATCACCGCAGACCATGGAAATGATCCTACATGGACCGGTACAGACCATACGAGAGAGCAGGTACCGCTGTTAGTTTATTCCCCGTCATTAAAGGGAGATGGAAAACTGGAAGAAGCAGATACCTTTGGTGTTATCGGTGCTACGATTGCAGATAATTTTGATGTGAAAATGCCGGAAGGAACCATTGGAACTTCTATTTTAGGGCAGTTTAAATAATTGAGAACAGTATCTGTATTTTTAAAGCAGGCGGGAGAAAAGCTTCTGCCTGTTTTTTGTATTCCCGTAAAAAAGGACTGCAAAGGGTTTATAAACTGTTTCATTGAAATGAAAGGCTGTCTGTGGTATTATGTTGATTGATATAATTTGCAGGAAGGCAGAGAAATTAATGGAAAATGTAAAGACAGAGGTCATGGAAAAGATAAAAGAAGCCCAGAAAGTCCTTATTGGGATCGGAAAAGAATGGGCGCTGAGGGATGATGAAAAAGATATCCGCTTTTGCCATTTAATAGATCCATCCCAGGCTGATCTGAAGGCAGCTTATGAAGCCCTCTATGATCTGATAAAAGAGAAAGACTATTACATTGTCACTACTTTAACAGACGGGGCTGTTTATGAAATGCCCTTTGATAAAAACAGGATCGTGGCTCCCTGCGGAAATATCCACTGGAGACAGTGTTCTAAGGCATGTACCAAGGATATCTGGGAAGAAAGTGAAGTGCCAGATGATGTCTGTCCACACTGCAAAGCCCCGCTTACAGGAAATACTATAAAGGCAGAAACATATATTGAAGAAGGCTATCTTCCAAGATGGAAAGATTATATGAAATGGCAGACCGGTACGATTAACCGTTCTCTTGTGATCCTGGAACTGGGAGAAGGATTTGCAACTCCCACTGTTATGCGCTGGCCTTTTGAAAAGATCATTTATTTTAACCGTAAATCCAGATTATACCGTATAAATGAAAGCTTTTACCAGCTTCCTAAGGAGGCGGAGGAACGTGGCGTTTCTGTCCATGAAAATTCTGTCCGCTGGATGCTTGAAAAATAAGATAGCAGTGTAAAAGCCAGATAAAAGACGAAAGTGAGGAATGACCATGATCGCTGTAATAGACTATGATGCAGGAAATTTAAAAAGCGTGGAAAAAGCATTAGCTTATCTTGGAGAAACACCGGTCATCACCAGAGACAGGGAAGAACTTCTGGCGGCTGATAAAGTGATCCTTCCGGGAGTAGGTGCTTTTGGGGATGCAATAGAACGTCTGCACCAGTATGGACTGGTAGATGTGATAAAAGAGATCGTAAAAAAAGGGACCCCTTTTCTGGGGATCTGTCTGGGACTGCAGCTGATGTTTGAAAGCAGCGAAGAAAGCCCTGGTGTAGAAGGTCTTGGACTGCTTCCGGGAAAGATCCTAAAGATACCGGAAGCACCGGGGATGAAAGTTCCACATATGGGCTGGAACTCCCTGAAAGTACGTCCGGATTCCAGATTGTTTCAGGACATTCCAGATGGCAGTTATGTATATTTTGTCCATTCCTATTATCTGAAAGCAGGATCAGAAGATATTGTAGCAGCTACTACGGAATACGGGACACATATTCACGCAGCAGTCGAGAAAGGAAACCTGTTCGCCTGCCAGTTCCATCCGGAAAAGAGCAGCCAGACAGGTCTTAAGATCCTTGAAAACTTCATTAAACTGTCATAGTGGCTTTTACACATACCTAGAGAAAGGAAAATAAAATATGTTTACAAAAAGGATCATTCCATGCTTAGATGTGAATAACGGCCGTGTTGTAAAAGGCGTTAATTTTGTAAATTTAAAAGATGCCGGTGATCCGGTGGAGATAGCGGCAGCTTATGACAAAGCAGGAGCAGATGAACTGGTATTTCTTGATATTACTGCGTCCTCTGACCACAGAAAAACAGTAGTAGATATGGTGCGCAAGGTGGCAGAAAAGGTGTTTATCCCTTTTACAGTAGGCGGTGGGATCCGTACAGTGGAAGATTTCCGCATGCTTCTTCGGGAAGGCGCTGATAAGATATCCATTAACTCATCTGCCATTGATAACCCGCAGCTGATCCATGATGCAGCACAGAAATTCGGAAGACAGTGCGTTGTGGTAGCGATCGATGCCAAGCGCAGGGCAGATGGTTCCGGGTGGAATGTATACAAACACGGCGGACGTTTAGATACAGGTCTGGATGTGCTGGAATGGGCGAAAAAAGCAGATTCATTAGGCGCAGGTGAGATCCTTCTTACCAGTATGGACTGCGATGGCACAAAAGCCGGATATGACAATGAACTGACTGCAGCAGTAGCAGATCTGGTAAGCATTCCTGTGATCGCATCTGGCGGTGCAGGTACAAAAGAGCATTTTTATGATGCATTAACAAAAGGCAAAGCAGATGCGGTCCTGGCTGCTTCCCTGTTCCATTATAAGGAACTGGAGATCTGTGAGCTGAAGGATTATCTGGCTGACAAAGGTATTTCCGTTCGGAGATAAGGGTGTGCCTGAAGAGAACATACAGGAGAAAAGGAGCATAAAATGGCTGCGATATCTAATGACTGGCTGGCTCCCTTAAGCGGAGAGTTTAAAAAGCCATATTATAAAAAATTATATGAAACTGTAAAACATGAGTATGAAACAAGAGAGATTTTTCCGGCACCAGATGACATTTTCAATGCCTTTGCCTTTACACCACTGGAAAAGGTAAAAGTAGTGATCCTGGGTCAGGATCCCTATCACAACAATGGCCAGGCCCATGGCCTGAGTTTTTCCGTAAAGCCGGATATAGATATTCCGCCATCTTTGGTGAATATTTATCAGGAGCTGCATGATGATCTGGGTTGTTACATACCAAATAACGGTTATCTGAAGAAATGGGCAGACCAGGGCGTTATGCTTTTAAACACAGTTCTGACTGTGCGGGCCCATCAGGCAAATTCCCACCATGATATTGGCTGGGAGCAGTTTACAGATGCTGCCATCCGTGTGTTAAATGAACAGGACCGTCCCATGGTCTTTATCCTGTGGGGCAGACCGGCCCAGGCAAAGAAGGCTATGTTAAACAATCCAAAGCATATGATCTTAGAGGCGCCCCATCCAAGCCCATTATCTGCATACAGAGGATTTTTCGGCAGCCGTCCTTTCAGCAAGACCAATGATTTCCTTAGGAAACATGGTTTAGAGCCTGTTGACTGGCAGATCGAAAACATAGAAAAGCAGGCGAAATAAGCTGACGTGATCAAAAAATGATATATAAGGAGCAATTATGAGTATAGTAGAGATTTTAAAGGTGATCGTTCTGGGAATTGTAGAAGGTTTCACAGAATGGATGCCCATCAGCAGCACCGGCCACATGATCCTGGTAGATGAGATCATCCGGTTAAACCAGCCGGATGCGTTTAAAGACATGTTCCTGGTGGTGATCCAGTTAGGCGCCATCCTGGCGGTTGCAGTAATGTATTTTCACAAATTAAACCCATTCAGCCCAGCAAAGTCTTCCAGACAGAAACAGGCTACATGGGCATTGTGGATCAAGATCGTGATCGCATGTGTCCCGGCAGCTGTATTCGGACTTCTTTTAGATGACTGGATGGAAGCACATTTATACAACGCCTATGTGGTAGCTGCCACACTGATCATTTACGGTGTACTGTTTATTGTTCTGGAAAACAGTTCTATTACAGCCAATCCGTCTATTACCAAAGTAGGTCATATTTCTGCAAAAACAGCCCTTTTTATCGGTCTGTTCCAGCTTCTGTCCCTGATACCGGGTACGTCCCGTTCCGGATCTACGATTTTAGGAGCCATGGTACTTGGCTGTTCCAGAGGTGCGGCAGCTGAATTTTCCTTCTTTTTAGGGATTCCGGTCATGTTCGGGGCCAGCTTTTTAAAGCTTGTAAAGTTTTTCATAAAAGGCAATGCCCTGACCGGGCCGCAGATTTTTTACACCATTCTGGGAATGCTTGTTGCATTTGGCGTATCTGTATACTCCATCCAGTTCCTAATGGGGTATGTGCGCAGACATGATTTTAAATTCTTTGGTTATTATCGTATTATTTTAGGTATTGTGGTGCTGGCATACTTCGGGATCACAGCACTGGCATCATAATCATAGTTCCGCAAAAATGCCCGGTCGGCCAGGCAATGGATCAATAAATACTAAAATGCCCATAACGAGCAGCTAAAATACTGCAGACAAAAAAACTCCGTCCTGCTCATATATCAGGAACGGAGTTTTTTTAACGATTATTTTTAATCTGCCATTTCAGCAATATCATACAGCAGCTTTTCAGACTCATCCCAGCCCAGACATGGGTCGGTAATGGACTGTCCGTAGCAGTGTTCGCCGATCTTGTGGTTTCCTGGCTCGATGTAGCTTTCGATCATCAGACCCTTTACCAGATGACGGATATCATCAGAATGACGGCGGCTGTGGAGAACTTCTTTTGCGATACGTACCTGTTCTGCATACTTTTTGTTGGAGTTGGAATGGTTGGTATCTACGATGCAGGCTGGGTTCTTTAAGTTTCTCTTGGAGTAAAGCTCAAAGAGCAGGTGCAGGTCCTCATAATGGTAGTTAGGGATGCACTGGCCATGCTTGTTTACAGCACCGCGCAGAATGGTATGTGCCAATGGGTTTCCGGGGCAGGAAACTTCGTCACCGCGGAAGATAAAATCATGAGGCAGCTGGGCTGCTACAACAGAGTTTAACATAACGCTGAGATCGCCGCTGGTAGGATTTTTCATGCCCACCGGTACGTCACAGCCGCTGGCTACCAGACGGTGATACTGGTTTTCAACAGAACGGGCGCCAACTGCGATATAGGACATAATATCGGACAGATACTGAAGGTTATCCGGATACAGCATTTCGTCAGCAGTGGACATTCCGGTCTCGCGGAATACCTTCATGTGCATATGACGGATGGAAATGATTCCCTGGAGCATATCCGGCTTTTTCTCAGGATCAGGCTGGTGGAGCATGCCCATATAGCCTTCGCCTGTGGTTCTTGGCTTATTGGTGTAAACTCTTGGAACAATGAGAAGTCTGTCTTTGGTCTTCTCCTGAACCTTTGCAAGACGGTTTGTATAGTCGCAGACAGCATCTTCATTATCAGCGGAGCAAGGTCCGATGATAACAAGGAATTTATTGCTTTCTCCGGTAATTACTTTTTTGATCTCTTCATCTCTTTCAGCTTTTAAAGCTGCCAGCTTTTCAGGCAGAGGAAACTGCTCTAAGATCTCTGCGGGGCTTGGAAGTTCATTTACAAGTGTGAAACTCATTGGTCTTTATCCTCCCGATGTAACTTTAGTATGGCTCAATTTTCTTTAGGACTCATTATAGTATAACTTTTGGGAAGTTGCAACGCAAAAAAATCCCATTGACAAAAATAGGATAACTGCCTATAATAGCCTTAATTTCATGACTTGGCAATGATGGGAACAAGTAATTTTCTGCAAAAGCATACAGAAAGCAGCCGGCTGATGAGAGGCGCATGGAAAGCAGGATATGAATACATCCCTGAGCTTTGCACTGAATAATGATAAGATCGTTTAGTAGGCTGCAACGGAGGCGGTACACGTTATAGTACCAGGGTATCCTCGAAAGAGCGTACCTTTTAAGGCAGACAGTGTGAGCTGTCTGTAAATTAAGGTGGTAACACGGATCTTTATGCTTCGTCCTTTAGGTGGACGGAGCTTTTTTATTTTATTTAATAGTTACAGTTCAGCCATGCGCTGGTTTGAATGAGGGAGTGTGTTGCAAGCTTGCTTGCATAAGCACTTTCTTATCCAAATCAGCATATGGTGAACCCGCCGCGCTTCTTGTTTTCATGAATATGGAAACAAGAAGATGTCATGGCTGAACTGTAACATTTAATAATCAGGAATCTCCCTGTTCCTTGTACATGAAAGAAAAAATATGTTATACTTAGAAATAGATATCTGAGTATACGGGATGGTAATGAAAGGAAAGAAAAAAATGCAGATCTATGAAGAATTAGTTGCCAGAGGTCTTATCGCCCAGGTAACAAATGAAGAAGAAATCCGTAAAATGGTAAACGAAGGAAAAGCAGTTTTCTATATTGGTTTTGACCCAACTGCTGACAGTCTTCATGTAGGACATTTCATGGCACTGTGCCTGATGAAACGTCTTCAGATGGCTGGAAATAAGCCGATCGCCCTGATCGGAGGCGGTACTGGTATGGTAGGAGATCCATCAGGACGTACTGATATGCGTAAGATGATGACACCTGAGATCATCCAGCACAACTGTGACTGCTTCAAAAAGCAGATGAGCCGTTTCATTGATTTCTCTGATGGAAAAGCCCTGATGGTGAACAATGCTGAGTGGCTGATGAACTTAAATTATATTGAATTTTTAAGGGAAGTAGGTCCTCATTTCTCCGTTAATAATATGCTCCGTGCAGAGTGCTACAAGCAGAGAATGGAAAAAGGCTTAAGCTTCTTAGAGTTTAACTACATGCTGATGCAGAGCTATGACTTCTATGAGCTGTTCCAGCGCTATGGCTGCAACATGCAGTTTGGCGGTGATGACCAGTGGAGCAATATGTTAGGCGGTACAGAGCTGATCCGCCGTAAGCTGGGCAAAGATGCTCATGCTATGACCATTACCCTGTTATTAAACTCCGAAGGTAAAAAGATGGGCAAGACCCAGTCAGGTGCTGTATGGCTGGATCCTGAAAAAACCTCTCCATTTGATTTTTACCAGTACTGGAGAAACGTAGGTGACGCTGATGTACTTAAGTGCCTGCGTATGCTTACTTTCCTGCCGTTAGAGCAGATCGATGAAATGGACAAGTGGGAAGGAAGCCAGTTAAATAAGGCAAAAGAGATCCTTGCATTTGAACTGACCAAGCTGGTACATGGGGAAGAAGAGGCTGCAAAAGCACAGGAAGGTGCAAGAGCATTATTTGCAGGCGGCGCTAATACCGAAAATATGCCAACCTGTGAACTGGGTGAAGAAGATTTCACAGATGGAAATATCGACATTTTAACTGTTCTTACAAAATCAGGACTGGCCGCATCACGTTCTGAGGCAAGAAGAAATGTAGAACAGGGCGGTGTATCTGCTGACGGAACACAGATCAAGGATATCAAGGCAGTATTTGCAAAAGAACAGTTTGCAGGTGATGGTGTTGTGATCAAGCGCGGAAAGAAGAACTTTAAGAAAGTTATTTTAAAGTAAGATAAATGAGAGGAGGATGCTTGGTGAAAAACTATATGACACTGCTTCTTGCAGCGGCCTTTGCTGTGGGAAGTACCTTCTCTTCTCAAGCAGGTTCTTCCTTTAAGAAAGATGTACCACTCACCCTTCATATGGATATAAACAACAGGCAGACACCTGTTTATGACGGATATACTTCTTATGTAATGGGTAATCGTACCTGTGAAAATGATACATTTACTGTTACAAAAAATACAGACCAGGTAGATCTGGGAGATGTGACCTTGAGTTATTATCTGATCACCTATAATGGTGGTACAGAGAAAAACTTAGAATGCAGAGTCTATGGTCTGAAAGAAGGGGAACATTATCCTGTCATCCGTCCGGAGACCTTTAGCCGTGAAAAAGCATCGGGGGATGTATATGACTCTCTGGAACGTTGTTACATGGTGGAATTTTCCACAGAGGATGAGCGGAAGGAATATTATTTTACTGCTGTTCCAGAAAGTGATATGGCTGGTTACAGGAATATCCATCTGGGAAAATGGGAGAAGGATGTAAAGGGCTGGCGTTATCTGTATCAGGGGGATTATCTTACTTCCTGGGCGAAGATTAATGAAAAATGGTATCTGTTTGGTGCAGATGGATATATGTTAACAGGCTGGCAGGAATCTATGGGGCATACCTATTATCTGAACCTTTCTGATGGTGTGATGATGAGCAATTGTACCATAGATGGCCGCAGGCTGGATGGAAGCGGAGCATGCGTAGAATGAAAAAATCATATGAAATAGATATGTGTAACGGCCCACTTCTGGGCAAGATCCTTGTTTTTTCAGTTCCCCTTATGCTTTCCGGTATTCTTCAGCTGCTTTTTAACGCGGCAGACATCATTGTAGTAGGAAGGTTTGCGGGAAGTACAGCACTGGCAGCTGTTGGTTCTACCGCCTCACTGATCAATTTAATGATCAATGTATTTGTGGGATTATCAGTAGGTGTCAATGTTCTTGCTGCCAGATATTATGGCGGCCAGAAGGAAAAAGATATTCAGGATACAGTCCACACAGCTATTATGATGGCTATATTAAGCGGTCTGTTTCTGGTGCTTCTGGGAGAAACTGCTTCAAGGCCGATGCTTACCCTTATGGGAACACCGGATGATGTACTGGATCAGGCGGCATTGTACCTGAAGATCTATTTCTTTGGGATGCCGGTGCTGATGATCTATAACTTCGGTGCAGCTCTTTTAAGGGCGGTGGGGGATACCAGACGTCCGTTGTACTTTTTATTTGCAGCCGGAGCTGTAAATGTAGTTTTGAACCTGTTTTTTGTAATACAGCTGGGAATGGGCGTAGATGGCGTTGGCTGGGCAACCGTTATTTCTGAATGTGTGTCTGCGGGCCTGATTATTCGCAGCCTGATGAAGGAAAGGGGAGCTATGAAGCTTCATCTTTCCAAGCTGCGCATTGTACCTGAAAAATTGAAACAGATCATACGCATAGGTCTGCCGGCAGGTATGCAGGGGGCGATCTTCTCTATTTCCAACGTGCTGATCCAGTCATCTGTAAACTCATTCGGCTCTATTGCCATGGCAGGAAATACATCCTCTGCCAATATTGAAGGCTTTGTATACACGGCTATGAATGCTGTATACCAGACCAGCTTAAGCTTTACCAGCCAGAACCTGGGCGGTAAGAAATACAGCCGTATTGACAAGATCAAAAATATCTGTCTGGGAGTTGTAACAGTAGTAGGTCTGATCCTGGGACTGGGAGCTGTATTTGGAGGAAAAGGACTTTTAAGTATCTATTCTTCTGATCCGGAGGTACTTGCCTTTGGCATGCGCAGACTGCGTATTATCTGCGGTACCTATTTTCTGTGTGGTCTTATGGATTGTATGGTAGGAAGTTTAAGAGGTCTGGGATATTCTGTACTTCCAATGATCGTATCCTTAACAGGAGCCTGCGGCTTCCGTGTATTCTGGATCTTTACGATCTTTGCTTCCTGCCAGACCCTTGAAGTGCTTTATCTGTCCTATCCGGTTTCCTGGATCATAACGGCTTCAGCTCATATGTTTACATATTATAAAATACGAAAAAGATTCCCGAAAAAAGATGCAGTGTAAGATCCTTTCGGGGGTCTTTTTTATTGCGCGATACATATGGTGAAAACTTAATAGAATATTCTGATAAATACGTTTGAATACAAAATAAAAGTATTAAAATGTACAAAAAATATAAATAATTATAATCAATAAATACAATTTTGAAATATGCTAAAAATATAGAATTAATTTTAAAATAGTATTGACAAAATGTGAGATATCTGGTATATTAAAGACAACAAAAGAACAAAGGAAATAAATAAAAAAGAAATTGTAGACAATCAGTTTCGAAAAAATCTAAGAAAAGGAGGTACGGACCACCAGAAGGATAACATTGTTTCATTTATAAAAGATGTGATTTATAAATGAGACTAGGACAAACCTCAATCTTTTAAAACCGCTTACTTAAAAAACTATCCGTAAGAGTATCGAAAAGAGAAGAGTACAAAATTGGAAAATCCAGTTTTCGGTTTGGTCATATGACGAGAAAGTATGGTCAGGACGAAAGAAGATTACCAGATAGAAAGAAATATAAAAAGAAAGAGTGAGAAAAGAAAAGCGGAAGAGAAAGAAATGAGGCACACAATTGAATATAGAGAAAAGAAACGAAAAACAAATGTTTCAGAAAAGAGAGGCTTGGTCCAATGGACGAGATAGTCAGAAGGCGGATATCGTAATCGCGAAGTGGTTAATCAAAGATTCGATATCCGTCTTATTTTATTACGAATATTGGCTCCAAGCGGCTATGCGGACTGCGTGCTTGCACGCAAGGACGTATTGGCAACTAGGCTTTCATTTTACAGCCCTTCCAGATTAAAAGGCGGTGTGTATTCTTCTTTCGCACTGCTTTTTTGCTGCATAAAACCGTCAGTCATGCCAAGCTCCAGGGCAGTATCTATTACTTTGTTATACTCATAAGAAGTAATCCGGCGGTTTAACTGGGGATAGTCCGGATTTTTGGTATAAGGAGTGTACTGGCTTAACAGACTTACCAGGTAGTGGTGCTCCGGAAAATGTTGGTGGATCCAGTAAAGCAACCGGATGGAATCATCCTTATGTCCGGGAAGGACCATGTGGCGGATAATGACGCCTTTGGTCATTAATGGAAAATCCGGTCTGCCGGGGACAGAGGAAGGATGGAGCGTATATTCGGGTGCGCCGGTCTGGTGGATCATCTGGGCGATAGAAGCAGAGGCCTGTTCAAAGTAATCTTTTGCTTTTGAATAGCGAAAAGCCAGTTCATTGTCAAAATATTTAAAATCAGGAAGCCAGATATCAATATAATCTTTTAGCTGGGAAATAATCTGGGGGCGTTCATAGCCGCCACAATTACAGACTACAGGAATATGCAGCTTGTGGCGGACCAGATCCAGTGCTTTAATAATATCCGGAAAAAACTGGGTAGGCGTTACCAGATTGATATTGTAAGCGCCTTTGTCCTGAAGACGCAAAAAAGCATCTCCCAGTTCGTGCACGGTCAGTTCTTTACCAAAATGGTCTTTGCTGAGTACTGAGTTCTGGCAGAAACAGCACCGTAAGGTACAGCCGGAGAAAAAGACAGCGCCGCTGCCTCCTGGTTCTTCTTCCGGTCCGCTAAGCACCGGTTCCTCCCAGTTATGAAGGGCGGCTCTGGCCGCTGAAATGTGACTGGAGCAGCCGCAGTAGCCTGTGGTCACATTGCGGTTTACATGGCACATTCTGGGACAGAGTGTACAGTTTGTATAGTCAGGCATGTTCATGTGTATAAATTCCTTTTTGTTATATTGTTTTTATCTATACAATAATTGCCGCCATTGAATGACGGCAACTCCTTATGCAATCTTTTCACTTACATTTTCCAACCCATACAACATCTCCGGATCTATATCCAGACACTTACTACAATCTCTGGTTCCAGTAACATCCCATGCCAATGTCCCATTCAAAATGGTGCATGCATTCATAAAAAATTTAATATCTTTCAATGGTTCAAAAACTTTCTTTTTCAATAACGTTTTAGCATCATAGCATACAATCTTTCCGTCTTCAAAATATACATATACGGTATAGTCTTCATTAGGAATTACCTGCACAATATCATAAAACATATTTGCCTCCTATACTAATGGATTAATCCTATTAAGCGGAAGTCCATCTTTGGACAGTTCCCAGTTTTGCATCAGTTCATCCTGATGTATCACACACCATGCTAATATCAGTTTTAACTGCCTGGATGGTAAAGCCCCTTTTATTACTCTTGCTTCGTTAATATCTACAATTGCTTTATTTCCATTATATTCTGCATGAAAATGTGGTGGATTGTGATCTTCATAATACATTGTAACCCTTATTCCATAAAATAACGAAATTTCTGGCATAGATACCCCTTCTTTCTTTTCAATCTTAAATCTTCATGGCTACCTATATTATATCAATAATTTATTCTTTTGACCATAATTGTATTACTTCTATGGTGCTTCATACCTTTTTATTCCAAAATAATTATTCTATCATCTCTACAAATTCCTTTTTGTATTTATGGTTCGGTTCTGATCAGCCGGTGCTGCTCCCTGTATTCTTTTGGTGAGATTCCATATTCTTTTTTAAAAGCACGGAAAAAGCTGGTGTAATCTTTAAAACCATATTGTGGAAAAATACGGCTGATAGGTTCGCCGGAGAGGATCGCCTGGCGGCTGGCATGAAGCCGCTTTTTTAATATATACTGATGCAGGGAAATTCCCATATTATCTTTGAAAATGTGGGCAATGTGGTATTTACTCACATAAAAATTTGCTGCGATCCGTTCCAGACTTAAATCATCTTCCAGATTCTGATGGATATAGTCACATATTTTTAAGTAAAGGGCATTTTCAAATACCTGGGAATGTTCGTGGAGACTGCTGTAAAGAAGCCGGTTAATGTATACAAGGAAAGACATAGCCATCAGTTCGCTTGCCTGGGCATGAAAAATACGCTCAGAACTATTTTCCTCTAACAGATCCATCAGCTTTCCCTGGATATCCTGGGCTGTAATACGGTCGGTAGGAATGCGGTAGATCTGGTTAGAGGCAGCAGTGTCAAAGCAATAGGTCAGGTCAGCATCCTGTTTATGGAGTTTTTCATAATAAGGCCGGTTCAGCCAGAGCACAAAACGGCGGTATGGCTGGTCAAAGGAGAGAAATTCCGGAAAATGGGGGATTCCCGGGGGAATCAGCAGGCAGTCACCGTAGGAAAGTTTGTATATGGCATCACCGATGTGGTATTTGACATTTCCTTCCAGAAAAAAATAAAATTCGCAGTAATCATGGTGATGAGAGGCAACAGAGCGCAGCTCAGTATCATTATAATAAAAGAGCTCAAAATCTACCGGCCGCATGTATTGCCGTTTATTGAAATCCATGGAAATCTGTCTCATGTAAAAACCTCCCATGTAAGGAAAGATATTTTTTGATTTTTCCGTATCACACCTAGTATAATCCACAATAATTATCCGCCCCTTTCACTTGTCTAAATTTCCATCTGCCGCGTCAGCTTCAATCGACGATGCTACCGGCATCGCCTCATTCAGCTTCCTTGCACATGAAAATTTATCCTGCGTGTAATGGATCGGTAATTATCTTAGATTATACTAGTATAACATAAACAACAATTTTTGCAATATGCACAACAATTATGACTATGGACGAAAACGAAAGTTCTGGTATAATTCATAGTATAGATGGTACATGTGTGAGATATAAGGGTATTATCTTTGCAATCGATTTAGATTATATGTTTTGTAATGTCGCAGAAAAAAATTTAAGTATATTAAGTATATAATTGTTTATATAATGTTTAAAGGAGGAAGTTTCAATGAAATTATCATTCAGATGGTACGGAGAAGATGACAAGGTGACTCTGGAGAATATCCGCCAGATCCCAGGTATGCAGTCTATCGTAACTGCAGTTTACGATGTTCCTGTTGGTGAGGTATGGAGTCGTGAAAGCATTGCGAAGTTAAAGAAGCAGGTTGAGGACGCTGGTCTTGGCTTTGATGTAATTGAAAGTATCCCGGTTCATGAGGATATTAAGTTAGGCAAGCCAACCAGAGATAAATACATTGAAAATTACTGCGAGAACATCCGCCGTGTTGCTGAAGCAGGCATTAAATGTATCTGCTACAACTTCATGCCTGTATTTGACTGGACAAGAACCCAGTTAGACCATGTGCTGGCTGACGGATCTACTTCACTGGTTTACTATCAGGAGCAGGTAGATGCTGTAAATCCTTTAAACAGTGACAGCGACTTAACTCTTCCAGGCTGGGACTCCAGCTACACAAGAGAAGGCTTAAAGGCAGTAGTTGCTGAGTACAACAACTTAAGCGAAGATGATTTATGGAACAACTTACAGTATTTCCTGGAGAGAGTGATCCCGGTAGCTGCTGAGTGTGATGTAAATATGGCGATCCATGAGGATGATCCATGCTGGAGCATTTTCGGACTTCCAAGAATCATTACCTGCGAAGAGAACCTGGACCGTTTCTTAAAGCTGGTTGATGACAAGCACAATGGTATCACACTTTGCACCGGTTCTTTAGGATGCTCTGGAAAGAACGATGTAGTAAAGATGGCAGCTAAGTATGCAGCAATGGGACGTATCCATTTTGCACATTTAAGAAACGTAGCTGTTCTGGATAATGGTTTCGAGGAGAGAGCACACCTTTCCAGCTGTGGTTCCCTTGATATGTTCGGAATCGTTAAAGCACTGGTAGACAATGGCTTTGACGGATATGTAAGACCTGACCACGGACGTATGATCTGGGGCGAAACAGGACGTGCAGGATATGGTCTGTACGACAGAGCACTGGGTGCGACTTATCTGAACGGTTTATTTGAAGCTGTTGAGAAGATGAGCAAGTAATTAACCTGGGGATAGTCCGGGAAAGCAGACAGCAGAGTGCGTAAGCATGGGATCGTGTGTCTAAGTCCCTCTGACGGGACGGAAACGTAAGTATAAAAGAAATTTGTTTCCTGCCTGTTGGCAGGAAATAAAATGGCATCGAAAATATAGCAATAAAAAATACCGCATTTTCCGGCAATATAATGCCGGGGCTGCGGTATTTTTTATATAAAAGCGCTAAATCTCCGCCTGTAAGTCTGAGGCTACAGTTTACATCAAAAATCCCCGCTCACCGAGTGGGGAAAATTTACGGCTATTTTATTTTCTGTACAGATATTTCGGTACACCGTCTTCAAATACATGTTCTGGCACGCCCTTGATCAGAGGCAGTGCGTATTTTGCAAATTCAGGGGAAATGTCGTTGTTATTGCCGGTGATCCATTCAGCTGGGAATGGCTTTTCCTTATTACATACATCGCACACATCTACCAGACCATATTCCAGACTGTATTCATTATTGTCTGTGCGGTTAAAGGTGATCATTTTTCCGGTAACGCCTTCTAAGGCACATTTTACAGCGGTGCGTCCAGCCATATCAGCCTCATTGATATCTGTAAGAGAAGCAAGCAGGCTGCTGCAGCGCTGGTTTACATTTAACTCTACAGAGCGTACCTTTACTCCAAAGCGGTTGCGCACATAGCTTTCCAGAAGCTTTCCGCAGCCGGTGAGCATCTTATGGCCGAAGGTGTCTAACTGGGCTTCAGTGGAGTATTCGCAGATGAATTTTCCGGAAGCATCGCGGATACCTTCCGATACACATACTACAACGGCAGTACTCTTGCTTAAAGCATTTTCCAGGTCAGTAAAGAAGCTTTCCATTTCAAATGGAGCTTCCGGCATATAAATGAGGAGAGGATTGTCTCCTTCGAACTTGCGTGCAAGGCTGCTGGCTGCAGTGACCCAGCCTGCGTGACGGCCCATAAGCTCTACAATGGTAACAGCCGGCTGCTGGTAAACAGAGGCATCTAGAACGATCTCACGGACGGTGGAAGCAACATAGCGGGCTGCGCTGCCATATCCCGGAGTGTGATCAGTAACGGGAAGGTCATTGTCAATGGTCTTAGGGACACCAATAAAGGAAATGTCTTTATGGTTATTGGCTGCCCAGCGGGAAAGTTTGTCAGCAGTATCCATGGAATCATTTCCGCCGATATAGAAAACAGCACCGATATTTAACTGTTCAAATTTTTCAAAAAGAAGGGTGTATACGGAAGCATCCAGATTTTCCGGAAGTTTATAACGGCAGGAACCAAGATAGGCAGCCGGTGTAAGACGTAAAAGCTCTAAATCTTCGTCTGATAATTCAGCAGAAAGGTCCATTACATGTCCGGAAAGAAAACCTTCGATACCATTGATCATGCCGTAAACATGTCCGGCCTTGTCACAATGTGCAGCAGCTTCTTTGATGATGCCGTAAAGACTGGCGTTGATCACTGCGGTAGGTCCGCCGGACTGGCCTACAAGAATATTTTTACTCAAAGAAAAATCCTCCTCTCATTTGTAAAGAGATCATAGTTGTTGTAGTTCAACTCTTTCAGTATAACGAAAAGAAGGTTTAAATGCAATGTAATTTGTAAAAGTGCATAGAAAACATAGGATTTTTTTGTAAACTATTCCCATTGTTTTCCAGAGATATATTTGCTAGTCTGTATACAGATATACAGACTTGTATACAAAGTATCGAAATAAATCCAAATACAAACAAAAGTTAAAACAAAATGTATTCTGGAATTTGTATTCTTGAATTTTGGGAGTACATAAAACGAGAGCAGGAGGAATTGGAAAATGGCAGACTATTTAAACAACTTTTCACTGGAAGGTAAAGTAGCACTGATCACAGGCGCATCTTATGGGATCGGCTTTGCGATCGCAAAGGCAATGTCAGGTGCTGGCGCAACGATCGTATTTAATGATATCAAACAGGAGCTGGTAGATAAGGGCCTGGCTGCATATGAGGCAGAGGGCATCAAGGCTCATGGCTATGTATGCGATGTTACTGATGAAGAGGCTGTAAATGCATTAGTAGCACAGATTGAAAAAGAAGTAGGTGTGATCGATATCCTGGTAAACAATGCAGGTATCATTAAACGTATTCCGATGTGCGAGATGAGCGCAGCTGAGTTCAGACAGGTTATTGATGTAGACTTAAATGCACCATTTATCGTATCTAAGGCTGTTATCCCGGGCATGATCAAGAAAGGACACGGAAAGATCATTAACATCTGTTCTATGATGAGTGAACTGGGACGTGAAACTGTATCTGCTTATGCAGCTGCAAAGGGCGGCTTAAAGATGCTGACCAAGAATATTGCATCTGAATACGGCGAATACAACATCCAGTGTAATGGTATCGGACCTGGTTATATTGCAACCCCTCAGACTGCACCTCTTCGTGAGATCCAGCCAGACGGTTCCAGACATCCATTTGACCAGTTTATCGTAAGCAAGACTCCTGCAGGCCGCTGGGGCGATGCAGAGGATCTGGGTGGTCCGGCAGTATTCCTTGCTTCCGATGCTTCCAACTTTGTTAATGGTCTGGTACTGTATGTAGATGGTGGTATTCTGGCTTACATTGGCAAGCAGCCTAAATAACAGGATGCACTTTAAGAAAGACAGGAAATTAACTGAATGAGTGGGACAAATTTCAAAAACCGCGGTGAGCAGGTATTTGAGACATTAAAAAGAGAAATTTTAGATCTGAAATTGGAACCGGGGCGCATGGTCAGTGAAAATGAGATCTGTGAGCGCTTCGGGGTTTCAAGGACCCCGGTGCGTGATGCCCTGCGTCTGCTCCAGGAGCAGGGATTTGTGGAGACAGTTCCCTACAGGGGAACTTATGTGACACTGCTAAGTCTGGATAATATCAAGCAGATGATCTATATGCGTGTAGCAGTGGAGACCATGGTGCTGAGGGATTTTCTGAATGTACAGAATCCTATGGTCATGGAGGAAATACGTCATGCCATTGCCATGCAGAAAGCACTGATCCAGACACCGGGCTTTGAACCTGAGCATTTTTACCGTATGGATGCACAGCTTCATTCCATCTGGTTTGGGGCTGTGAAAAGACAGACATTGTGGGAAATGCTCCAGGCACAGCAGTTGCATTATACCAGATTCCGCATGCTGGATTTTACAACAGAGACGGATTTTAGTCGTATTACAGAGGAACATGAGGAATTGTTCAGGCTGCTCTGTGAAAAAGATGAAAAGGGTCTGGAAAAGGCATTAAAGGATCATCTTTATTACAGTATGAAGCGTATGCGTCATGCAATAGAGGTGGAGTACAAAGATTATTTTAAAGAAGAACCAGAAGAAGGACGGTTTGTCATCTGACAGACCGTCCTTTAACATACTATAATATTCCCGAAAATTTTTTGCAGTTGATATTGATATTCCGAAAACTTTTTTACTTGGTCTTGGGGGAAGATTTATTCATACAGCTTCATATATTTTCTTTCACTGGGATTTTCCTCCAGGTATTCTTCCAGCTCTTCAGGGGAAAGATGAGTGTATACTTCATCAAAAAATTCCTCACCTGACATGGTAACGAACCGGGCGATGCGTTTTCTCAGTTCTTCGTTTTCTAGCAGCTTTTCAATCTCTTCTTTTGTATACCAACTCATATACCCCACCTCCATGAGTGCTCTTTTTATACATTGTAATACCTATAGTATATTCGTTATTACGAAGATATTCAAGATGTAAAATCTAACTTATGCTTGACCTATCAAGGGGTTACAGGAGAAGGCATAGGATGATCGATTATTCACCGTTTTGGAAAACACTGGAAATATCAGAGGAAAGTTGGTATACGCTGACCAAGAAGCATCATATATCAGACAGCACTCTGCACCGTTTAAAGCACAACCAGGATATTTCAATGAGGACAATCAATGATCTGTGCAGGATACTTGGATGTCAGATCGAGGATATTGCGGTATACGTGCCATCAGATAAGGATCAGAAATTATAAGTTAAAATTTTAAAGAAAAACAGCTCCGGCAGATATCTGATAAGTTTGCCGGAGCATTTTTTACGCTTTCCTATCTTTTAAAATCCTGCAAAGTAATATAAAATGATACCAGGATCAAAAGGTCATAAATCCGATGCAAGCTTGCTTGAAGGTGGATTTTTGAACTTGGGACCCGCCAAAAACATGATTAAGAAAGAAAAGGATTATATAAAAGAAGGAGAAATGGATGAAGAAATGGTTCCGGCTTCCGCTGCAGGAAAAACTGAAATATATTACCTTTTCGGCTGGCGCGGTGGTGTTTTTGTCCATTGCTGCCAATATGCTGGTAGCTTTTTTCGGACTTGGCGGCTTTGGAAGTATTTTAAAGGATAATTCCCAGAGCCTTGCATTCTGGACATCTATGGACGAAGAAAGCGCAGCTTTTGATAAATATATCCAGGAGCGTTCTGATGAAAGCCTGGAAACGTTAAAAGAAAGTACAAAGCACACAAAGGGGCTGTTAAATGAGCTGCCCTTTGAATACAGGAATATTGGAAAAGAACGGTATGCCAGGACATGGACACTGCGCAATCTTTATGAAAATTATGAGGTCGTATTAAATGGACTTCTGGAAAAAGAACATCTGACAGAGGAAGATATGCCTCAGGTTTATAAAATAAGGCGGATCCAGGAATACCTTACAGGACAGGCCGGGCAATTGGAGCAGCTGACTGTGCGGGGCGGAAGCCGTGCCTATGAACAGCAACGATATATGCTGACGGTAATACCGGTATGCAGCCTTATATGCGGAATGGCAGCATTCTGGATGGTGCGCCAGCTTAACCGTACGGCCAGCCGTTATATTGTAAAGCCTATAGTGGAGCTGGCTGCCGATTCTGTGCGCATCGGTGAAAATGATTTTACAGGCCCGGATGTAGTGACGGAGGGGGAAGATGAGATCAGCCGCCTGGTCCATGAATTCTGCCGTATGAAGGCTTCTACCAGGGACAATATCCGCACTATGGAGGAAAAACATGCCATGGAGCAGAAATTAAATGACATGCGCCTTCAGATGCTAAAGAGCCAGATCAATCCCCATTTTTTATTTAATACCTTAAATATGATCGCCAGCACAGCACAGATCGAGGATGCGGCAGCGACGGAGAAGATGATCACAGCTTTAAGCCGCCTGTTCCGCTATAATTTAAAGTCCGCAGGAGCTGTGATGCCTTTAGAACGGGAGCTTAAGATTATTCAGGATTATATGTATCTTCAGAAAATGCGATTTGGCCAGCGGGTCCGTTATGATACGGACTGTGCACCGGAAACCCTGGAAGTGTTAGTTCCTTCCTTTGTTTTGCAGCCTCTGGTGGAAAACTCCATTAAACATGGGCTTTCTAAGGACAGCAAAGGCGGAAGGATCTTTATAAGGACATGGATGCACAACGGACGGCTGTGGATCTCAGTGGCGGATACTGGTGCTGGCATGGAAGAAGACCGGTTAAAACAGATCCGGGCTGCGTTAAATGACGGTACGGAAAATGAGATCGGCATTGGTGTGGGAAATATTTACCGCAGAGTCAGGGGAATGTACGAAGACGGGGAAATGCATATTTACAGTCACAAAGGGTGCGGAACAGCTGTACAGCTGGCTTTTACACCAAAGGATATTGCGTGTTTTTAGAATCGGGGGAGTGCAGGACACGAGGTAATCCGGTATCAGGGAGATTTTGAAAGATTCCGGGAGAATATAGAGACCGAAGGGAGGAAAAAAGCATGTATCGTGTGCTTTTGGCAGATGATGAACAGATCGAGCGTATGGCTCTTGCCAGACGTCTCATGCGCCGCTTTGGGGACAGCCTTCAGATCAGTGAGGCAACCGATGGAAAAGAGGCAGTTGAATTATATCAGAAGGAACACAGCCAGATCATTATCATGGATATTTCCATGCCGGAGTTAAATGGTGTGGAGGCAGCAGAGCAGATCCGCAGTATGGATGAGGACTGTGTTATTGTCTTTTTAACGGCTTATGATGAATTTTCCTATGCAAAACGTGCCATAGTAATACGGGCACTTGATTATCTGTTAAAGCCTTGTGATGAGGAAGAACTGGCAGCGGTCATGGAAGAAGCCATGCGGCTGACAGATAAAGCTGTTCATAATAAAGAAAATCCCACCGGCAACAGGGCAGAAATGACAGAAGCAGAGAAAGAAGCGGAAAAAAGGAGAGAACAGTGGCCATGGAATCCGGATGCAGAGGCGCCAAAGGATCCGGAGACAGAGCGGATGAATCAGGTGGCAGAGAAGATACGGACCTATATCCGGGAAAATTATATGAACGAGATCTCCATGCAGGATGCTGCAAGACAGTTTAATTATTCAGATGCCTATTTCTGCAAGCTGTTTAAGCAGTGTTTTGATCAGAATTTTACCTCCTATCTGACTAATTTCCGCATCAATGAAGCGAAAAGATTACTGAAGGACAAGAATATCAGTATCAAGGATGCAGGTATGAAGGTGGGATATTATGATTCTAACTACTTTGCCAAAGTCTTTAAACGGGTGACAGGAATGATCCCCTCTGAATACAGGGAAGCGGATTAGCCCATGAATTCAGCCATGACATCTTCTTGTTTTCATATTCATGAAAACAAGAAGCACGGTTTGTCAACCGTATGCTGATTTAAATAAGAACATATTTATGCAAGCAAGCTTGCAACATTTGTTCTTGTTTAAATCAGCGCATGGCTGAATTTTGGACAAAATATTCCACCCCAATGACAAGGATTTACGGTACAAAGGAAAACCCTCAGGTTATATAATGGGAAAGGTGTTAATGAAGTGTTAAAAAATTAACTTCTTCCCTGAAAACCTGGGGGATTTGTGTTTTTTGGGAAGGAAAATATTATCAAGTGTATAAAGAAAGGGAAAATGATGGTTAGGAAATTAGTTAAAAAACTGTCAGCCTGTGTGCTGGCTGCAGCCGTTGTTGCTGGTCTTAGTGGCTGCGGTTCTGTAACTTCCGGAAAGCGCATTGTCCGTATTTCACATGCCCAGTCAGAAACACATCCGGAGCATCTGGGACTTCTGGCATTTAAGAAGTATGTTGAGGAACGCTTAGGAGATAAGTATGAAGTCCAGATCTTCCCAAATGAGCTTCTGGGTTCCGCACAGAAAGCGATCGAGCTGACTCAGACCGGTGCGATCGACTTCGTAGTAGCAGGTACTGCAAACCTGGAGACTTTCGCAAGCGTTTATGAGATATTCAGTATGCCATATCTGTTTGATTCCGAGGATGTTTACAAGTCTGTAATGCAGGATACGGATTACATGGAAAAGATCTATGAGTCTACTGATGAAGCAGGTTTCCGCGTGGTTACCTGGTATAATGCAGGGACCAGAAACTTCTATGGCAAAAAGCCGATCAATACCCCGGATGACTTAAAGGGCATGAAGATCCGTGTACAGCAGAGTCCGGCCAGTGTTGCCATGGTAAATGCATTTGGCGCAGCTGCAGCTCCTATGAGCTTTGGTGAGGTTTATACTGCCATCCAGCAGGGCGTTATCGATGGTGCTGAAAACAACGAGCTGGCATTGACGAACAATAAGCACGGTGAAGTAGCTAAGTATTATTCCTATAATAAACATCAGATGGTACCGGATATGCTGGTTGCCAACTTAAAATTCTTAAATGGCTTAAGCCCGGAAGAATATCAGGTATTTAAAGAGGCTGCTGCTGTTTCCACTGAAGTTGAGATGGCTGAGTGGGACAAGAGTATTGAAGAGGCAAAGGATATTGCCATTAATCAGATGGGCGTTGAGTTTATTGATGTAGATGTAAACGCATTTAAGCAGAAAGTGCTTCCTCTTCACGAGAAGATGTTACAGGAAAATCCGAAGATCGTGGATTTCTATAACCACATCCAGGAAGCAAACGAAAAAGCAAAGGGAGGACAGTAGAATGGAAACAATGCTGAAAATCAAAGCAGGGATCATGCGCGTTCTTAGTATCGTTATCATTTTCCTGTTTGCCTTTATGACCGTTATTGGTACTTACCAGATCGTAACCCGTTATTTCTTCAATAAGCCAAGTACTGTATCTGAGGAGCTTTTAACATACAGCTTTACATGGATGGCTCTTCTGGCTTCTGCTTATGTGTTTGGAAAAAGAGACCACATGAGAATGGGCTTCCTGGCAGATAAGCTTACAGGTTCTGCAAGAAAAGCATTAGAGCTTTGCATCGATGCTTTAACCTTTGCCCTGGCAGCTGTTGTGCTGGTATATGGCGGTATATCTATTACCAGGCTGACCATGATCCAGACTACCGCTTCCCTGCGTGTTCCTATGGGCTATATTTACGTGATCGTACCTGTTACCGGTATTCTGATCATGCTCTTCAGCGCTATGAATGCGATCCAGGTTTCAAAGAAGGATTTTAATGAGAAGGGGGAAGTTAGATTATGAGTAGTATAGCAGTTACCTGTGGCCTTATTATCCTGGTACTCCTTGTGATTATGCTTCTTGCAGGAGTTCCTATTGCAGTTGCCCTGGCAGTTTCCTCCATTGCAGCTATTCTTCCTGTTTTAAATACAGGCGCAGCCGTACTCACCGGCGCACAGAGGATTTTCTCCGGTATTTCCGTATTCAGCTTGCTGGCGATCCCTTTCTTTATTCTTGCCGGAAACCTGATGAACAAGGGCGGTATCGCGATCCGTCTGATCAACTTTGCCAAGCTGTTTACCGGAAGGATCCCTGGAGCTTTAGCACATACAAACGCAGTAGCAAACATGTTGTTTGGCGCGATCTCAGGTTCTGGTACAGCAGCAGCTTCCGCTATGGGTTCTATTATCGGACCTATTGAGGAAGAAGAAGGCTATGACCGTGATTTTTCCGCAGCAGCAAACATTGCAACCGCTCCTACAGGACTTCTGATCCCGCCAAGTAATGTTATGATCACTTATTCCCTGGTCAGCGGCGGTACATCTGTAGCAGCATTATTCATGGCTGGTTATATTCCCGGTATCCTCTGGGGACTTGCCTGCATGATCGTTATCTATATCTTCGCTAAGAAGAAAGGTTACGCAAGCACAAAGAGATTTACAAACAGTGAAAAAATCAAAGTATTTTTCCAGGCGATCCCATGTCTGTTAATGATCATCATTGTAATCGGCGGCATTATTTCCGGTATCTTTACTGCAACAGAGGGAAGCGTTGTAGCCGTTGTATACAGCCTGATCCTTTCCCTGTTCTTCTACCGCTCCATTAAGGTTTCTGAGCTGCCAAAGATCTTCCTTGACAGTGCGGAAATGACTGGTATCATCATCTTCCTGATCGGTGTTTCCAGTATCATGAGCTGGGTAATGGCATTTACTGAGATCCCGAAGGCAGTTTCTACTGCTATGTTAAGCATCAGTGACAACCGTTATGTGATCCTTTTCATTATTAACATTCTGCTTCTGATCATCGGTACATTCATGGATATGACACCGGCGTGTCTGATCTTTACCCCGATCTTCCTGCCGATCTGCCAGCAGCTTGGAATGAATACCGTTCACTTTGGTATCATGATGATCTTCAACCTGTGTATCGGTACTATCACACCTCCTGTAGGAACTACCCTGTTTGTAGGTGTTAAGGTGGGCCAGACTAAGATCGAAAATGTTATTAAACAGCTGTTAGTTTACTTTGCAGCTATATTTATCGTACTTCTGTTAGTAACTTATGTTCCGATCCTGTCAATGTGGCTGCCGGGATTACTTGGATATGTTTAAATAGAAATCAGGTCAACACAAAATCTCACATAATGTTATAGAACCTGACTTTCAGAGTTGAATAGTAAAATATGGTGCTAAGCCAAGGATTAAAACCTATGGCTTAGCATTTTTTTATCTCTCCATCACTCAGAAAATAGGACATCAGTGGCAGGTTGCAAAGTGACGCGAAGTTTTTTATAATGGTGTCAGTATATAAGACCGCCTGTGGAAATGGTCAGAAAATGGTTATTTTCGTCACCTAATTAAAATGGAATGAGGCCAGTGCAGCATTTTAAACCAGTTTGAGTGTGGGCGGTATTATCAGTATAACAAGGGGCTGCTGTTTGATGAGCAGCAGGCGCAGATTCAGGGAACGCTGAAGTAGGGGGAAAATATATGAAGAAGAGTATTTCGGTTGTGACGCTGTTTCCGGGAGCCGGTCAGTACTATGCCGGGCAGATAAGGGAACTGTTTGGCGATCTGGTGGAGGTTTATTCCTACAGTACAAGTGACCGCTCGGTGGAAAAGATAACAAGAACGGATTTATATCTGGTTTCTACGGATGCTTTTAAGATAGCGGAGGAGGAGAGCCAGTATGTGCCGGCAGACGGGCAGGTGGTGGAAATATATGTAGGATATTCCAAGGATGTGATTCGCAGACTGAAGGAAATTCCGGCAGGAACCAGGGTGCTGTTTGTTAATGTTACGCACCAGATGGCCAGAGAGGCCATTACGCAGTTGGAGCAGTCAGGTGTGAATCAGCTTCAATTCATTCCCTACGGGCCGGATGTATTTACGATGGAACCGACTTTTTGGGATGATGTGGTGCCGGAGAATGTAAAGCTGGCGGTAACGCCGGCGGAGATGGATTTTGTTCCTGCAGGGATAGAGCAGGTCATCAATATCGGTCATCGTCCCTGTACTGCAAACACTATGATCGAGACTGCTTTGCGACTGGGATTAGAGAGTGTAATGGAAGAAAAAAAATTCCAGAATTATATTCACTCTATGGCTTCCGGAAATTACAGCTTTGAGCAGATGTTCCAGCGCTCCAGAAATCTGGAGAGTCAGTTGGATCTTCTTCTGGAAATTCTGGATGAGGGCGTGATCGGCGTTAATGAAAAAGGGAAAATTTTTGCCTGTAATCAGAAAGCCAGGGTTATTACAGGTATGAAGATCAGGATGCTTTTGGGGCGGCCGGCGGAACAGATTTTTCCATATATTCCTTTTGAAAAATGTATCCGTGAACAGACGCAGGTTCTGGAGCGCCTGATCCGTATTAATGCGGCAAATATCAATATGACAGTGGTTCCGGTTATGCGGGGTGGCCGATGTATCGGCGCTTTTTCCACCCTTCAGCCATTAAGCGAGCTGGAAAAAAAGCAAAATGAGCTGCGAAGTCAGCTGCGAACCAAGGGATACCGGGCGAAGTATAATTTTGAGGATGTAGTCGGAAAATCCCAGGCCATTGAGAAAACCAAAACGATCTTAAAGAGTATGGCCCAGACGGAATCTCCCATACTTTTAATCGGAGAGACAGGAACCGGAAAGGAAATTTTTGCTCACGCAGTTCATCTGGCCTCCAGCCGCAGAGATGGCCCTTTTGTGGCCATCAATGTAGCCGCCATGCCGGAAAATCTTCTGGAAAGCGAGCTTTTTGGTTATGAGGAAGGTGCTTTTACCGGGGCCAAAAAAGGAGGCCGTCCCGGCCTTTTTGAGTTTGCCCATGAGGGAACTTTGTTTCTGGATGAGGTCGAGGGAATGAGCATGGCCATGCAGGTAAAGCTTCTGCGCGTTTTGCAGGAGCGGGAAATCATGCGTGTAGGCGGAAATCAGATCATTAATGTGAACGTGCGTATTGTGGCGGCCACAAATGAGAGCCTGGAGGAGCGGGTGGAGAACGGAAGTTTCCGCAGGGATCTGTATTACCGGCTGAGCACACTTCCGGTCCTCATACCGCCGCTACGGGAACGGGAGGGGGACATACAGCTGCTTTTGGAGCATTTCCGCAGATGTGCAGGCGGAGAATTTTCACTGTCTACTGAGGTGAGACAGCTCCTGTTTCGTTATTCCTGGCCCGGAAATATCCGGGAGCTTCAGAATGTGGTAGAGTATCTGTGTTTTACAGGAGAAAAGGTGATTAAGCGTGAGGATTTGCCAGTAACCTTTCTGCGTCTGGCGGGACAGGAAAAACCGGCAGTACGGAACCGGGACTTAGCAAAAAATGATTCCCGGTACAGTCCGGCTTTCTGGTTTGTGCTGGGACTGCTTTATAAGGCGGAAAAAGAAGGGCATCCTGCCGGCAGGGAGATGATACTGGAGACGGCAAGACAGCAGAATGTTGCACTGTCACAGAAGAAAATACGAGATATTCTGGCATTGATGACGCAAAAGGGTTTTGCCACCGTGAGCCGGGGAAGAGGCGGCAGCCGCATCACAGAAACTGGTCAAAAAATGTGGGAAAATAACCAAATAACCAAATGACCAATTAAAACATGCGTTTTGGAAGCGGAAGCAAAAAGAAATGGGGAAAATGCGTGCTTTTCAGAATTGGCATGAATCTTGCTATATAAATAAGCAGCGGCCCGAAAGGAAACGGGCGGTAAAATAAAAGAGGAATGTCGCAGAGCACTGCAGGGCTCCGGCAGGAAAGGAGAGAAGTGAAATACAATTTTGACGAGGTCATTGACCGGAGCAAAAACCGCTCCGCCAAATATGACGAGAGAGAAAAGAAGTTCGGAAGAAAAGATGTGATCCCGCTGTGGATTGCAGACATGGACTTTAAGACGGCACAGCCCATTATTGATGCCGTAAAGGCAAAAGCAGAGGAAGGAATCTGGGGCTACACCTCCAGACCGGCTTCTTATTATGAGGCAGTCTGCGGTTGGCAGAAACGCCGCAATGGTTGGGAGATCGACAAGTCTAAAATCAGTTTCAGCCTTGGCGTAGTACCTACATTATCTTCTATAGTGGAGGTTTTTACAGAGCCAGGAGATAAGGTGCTGATCCAGACACCGGTTTACTCCGAGTTTTATGATGTGACAGAGGGCTGGGGCAGAGAAGTAGTTGAAAGCCCGCTGGTTGAGACAGATGGGAACTGGAGTGTTGATTTTGAGGATTTTGAGGAGAAGGTAAAACAGGCGAAAATATTTTTCCTGTGCAGTCCTCACAATCCCCTTGGAATTGTATGGGAGAGAGAGCAGCTTACCAGATTATGCGAGATCTGCATTAAAAATCATGTGCTGATCGTATCAGATGAGATTCATTCCGATTTGATTTTTCATGGAAAGAAGCATATTCCGACGGCAACGCTGTCACCGGAAATCGCAGCCAACGTGATCAGCTGTATTTCCGGAACAAAAACCTTCAACATGGCGGGCCTGCAGGCGTCAGCGGTTATCTTCCCTAATATGGAGTTGAAGGCGAAGTATGACAGGTTCTGGATGAATCTGGACATTCACCGCAACAATGCCGTTAGTTCCGTTGCGATGGAGACAGCATTTAATGAAGGAGAGGAATGGCTGGAGCAGCTTCTGGTATATATTTCCGGCAACTTTGATTTTATCAAGGATTACTGTGAGAAATACATTCCTCAGATTCATCCCAATGTTCCGGACGCTACCTATCTGGTATGGCTGGATTGCCGGGAGCTGGGAATGAGCAATGAAGAGCTGAGCCGTTTTATGGTAGAGAAGGCTGGCTTGGGATTAAGCGATGGATACACATTCGGAAGAAGTCTTTCCGGTTATATGCGTCTTAACGCAGCATGTCCAAGAAGTGTTTTAAAACAGGCTTTAGAGCAGCTTCGTGCTGCTGTGGAAGCGTTATAGGGAAGCAAAGTAAGTATAATGGAGGGAAAAAAAATGGCAAAAGAAAAGAAGAAAGGCTTTGTGCTGCGGGCACTGGACACTGTGGAGCATGTGGGAAATGCTCTGCCCAACCCTGCAACGATTTTCCTGATTTTGACGGGAGTTGTAATTGTACTGTCCGCAATCTGTGCGGCTTGTGGTGTATCGGTTACATATGATTTCCTGGACAACTCAAAGGGAGAAATCACCCAGAAAACCGTTGCTGCAGTCAGCCTTCTGGCACCTGACAGCATCCGTCACATGGTAACAACCGTAGTTGGAAACTTTACCGGATTCTTCGCACTTGGAACTGTATTCACCATCATGATCGGTGTAGGCGTAGCGGACGGAACCGGATTTATGTCTGCATTGCTGAGGAAGGTGGCTGCTTCCACTCCAAAGGCATTTGTGACAGCTGTTGTGGTATTCTTAGGAATTATGTCCAACATCGCATCTTCTACCGGATATGTAGTTCTGGTGCCATTGGGCGCAGTTTTATTTATGGCATTCGGCCGTCATCCAATCGCAGGTCTTGCAGCAGCCTTTGCAGGTGTATCCGGCGGATGGAGTGCAAACCTTTTGATCGGAACCAATGACCCCATGTTTGCTGGTATGTCCACACAGGCAGCTCAGATGATCGATCCAAGCTACAATGTACTTCCTGTATGTAACTGGTATTTCATGATAGCATCTACATTCCTGATCACCATTATCGGAACCTTTGTTACAGATAAAATCATTGAGCCACGTCTGGCTCCTTATGTACCGGATGCTTCTGAGCAGGTTCAGGATATCGGTGAGAATGAGAAGCGCGGTATGCGCTGGGCAGGAATTACAGCGCTGGTTTATATAGCAATTATGGCAATGTTAGTTGTACCGCAGAACGGACTTTTAAGAAATCCGGAAACACACGCATTTTTAAGCTCCCCGTTCATGAGCGGAATCATTTTCTTCATGATGCTGCTGTTCCTGCTTCCGGGCCTTGCTTATGGTATCGGCGCTGGCGTTATCAAGAATGACAAAGATGTAGTGGAACTGATGAACAAGACCATCAGCGGTCTTTCCAGCTTCATGGTTCTGATTTTCTTCGCAGCTCAGTTTACTGCATGCTTTAACTATTCAAACCTGGGAACCATCATTTCCGTTGGAGGTGCTGATTTCCTGAAGTCTGTTGGCTTCACAGGACTGCCGTTGATCGTTTGCTTTATTGTACTGACCGCATTTATCAATATCTTTATTGCAGTTGACTCTGCAAAATGGGCTATTATGGCACCGATTTTCGTTCCAATGTTCATGCGTCTGGGCTATTCTCCGGAACTTACCCAGGTAGCTTACCGTATCGGTGATTCCAGTACCAACATCATTGCTCCGCTGATGCCATTCTTCGTATTGACTGTAGCATTCTTCCAGAAGTATGACAAGAAGGCAGGAATCGGAAGTGTTATTTCTACCATGCTTCCTTACTCATTGGCATTCTTGCTCGGCTGGATTATCATGTTCTGCGTATGGTATGTACTGGGACTTCCGTTAGGACCTGGTTCACCGATGTTCTATTAATGAATAACTAACTGATGGTTGAAGGAGAAGAGGAAAACAAATGAGACCAAAGGAATATAGAATTAAGGAACTGCTTCGCGAAAAAGGATTGGATGGAGCGATCGTGTCCTCTCCGGAGAATTTTCATTATGTAACAGGATTCGGCGGCCATCAGCATACCGTATCCAGACAGCCAGGATTTACCCTGGCTGTCATGCGGGCTGATGACAAGGTGCCTACCCATCTGACAACGATGGACTTTGAGGCTGCCACATTCCGTATTAAGGCTGCTGGACTGAATTTTGTGGTAGACCCTTATGATACCTGGGTTGGCTTAAAAACCTGGGATGAGATTGCCCACGGAGCAGTTGTACCGGATAAAACAGCTATGGAAAGTTCCATGGATAAGCTGGTTCAGTTTATGAAGGCCTGCGATCTGGCGAATAAAAAGGTTGGCATAGAGCTGGATTACCTTCCAGTTCCTTACTATAAGAGCCTGACTGAAAAGTTCCCGGAAGCGGAATTTGTAGATATTTCTGATTTGTTTGTTTATGCCCGCAGCGTAAAACAGCCGGACGAGATTGAAATGTTCCGGAAGCTGTGCCGCATTGCAGATCATGGTTTTACAGAGGTAAGCAAAATTGCGAAAATCGGTGTGTCTGAGCGTGAATTGGTTCAGTGCTTCCGGGAAGATGTAATAAAGTCCGGATTCTGTGCTCCAAGCTCCTGGTCTATGTTCTCCACAGGCCCATCCAGCGCAAGGCTGACACTGCCGGGAGACGGAGTTGTAAAAGACGGGGATGTGGTGAAATTTGATGCAGGTGTTAATGCAGAATTTGATTTCTATACCACAGATACCTCCAGAGCATGGATAATCGGAAACGGTGACCCGGCATTGTTAAAATTAAAGGATCGTCTTTACGAAGGACAGCGCAGAATGATTGCGGCGGCAAAACCAGGCCTTCCTATTAATGAATTGTATCATACTGCATATGACTATGTAAAAGAGATGTTCCCCTGCTATCGGAGAGGTCATCAGGGACACTCCATCAGTATGGGACCGGCGACAGCAGAGGCGCCTTACATCAACGCTTCCGAGACAAGACCTCTGGAGGCAGGAATGATACTGGCAATGGAAGTACCTTGCTATATTGACGGTGTAAATGGTTTCAACATTGAGGATATGGTGCTGATTACAGAGGATGGTTGTGAAGTGCTGACACCAAACACACCTCATTATCTGTAAAACAGACCGGTTAAGGAGTGATTTTCCATGAATAAAAGGATTTTGATCATAGGAGGCGTGGCAGGCGGCGCTTCGGTAGCAGCCAGAGCAAGACGTCTCGACGCGGGAGCAGAGATCATTATGTTTGAGCGTGGCCCACATGTGTCCTTTTCCAACTGCTCTCTTCCCTATTATCTGTCGGGAGTAGTGGGGAACAGTGATGCATTGTTAATGATGTCACCGGAAAAATTCAAAAAATCTTACGATATAGACGCACGGGTTAACAGCGAAGTGACGGCCATTAACCGTGACAAAAAGACCATTGAGATTAAAAACACGCTGACCGGGGACGTACATGAGGAGGCCTACGATGTTTTGGTTATGGCTCCCGGTGCATCACCTGTAAAGCCAAGAAGCATCGGCGGAATTGACGGCAAAAATGTGTATACAGTCCGTAACGTGGCAGATATTGTTCACTTAAAGGATGGACTGGAGGCCGCAGGAGCGGAGAACACAGCGGTTATCGGCGGTGGCTTTATCGGAATTGAGGTGGCTGAAAACCTTGCAAAGGCGGGGAAGAAGGTTACTGTGGTGGAGGCCATGAGCCAGATTCTGGCGCCCTTTGATTACGATATGGTACAGATGCTTCACAAGGAGCTGCTGGACAACGGCGTGTCTTTAATTGTGGAGGATGGAGTAAAAACCATTGAAGAGAAGCAGATTACCCTTGCTTCCGGCAAAACGGTGCCGGCGGATGCGGTTATTCTGGCCATTGGTGTAGCACCGGAGACGGGGCTTGCAAAGGCAGCCGGACTGGAAATCGGAGAGACCGGCGGTATTTTGGTGGATCACAACTACCGCACAAGCGATAAAAATATCTATGCGGTTGGTGATGCCATTGAGGTCTTTGACCGTATGACCGGGAAACCATCACGTCTGGCTCTTGCCGGTCCGGCCCTGAGACAGGCGCGGGCGGCGGCGGATGCGATGTATGGGATTCCAGATGACAACAGAGGTGTTATCGGTTCCTGTGCACTGCGTGTATTTGGCTTAAATGCAGCAGCAACCGGTCTTAATGAGCGGAATGCCCGCAAAGCCGGAATTCCCTGCGATTTTGTTTATGTGATTCCTGGTGACAAGGTGGGAATTATGCCGGGAAGTGCACCTATGCACTTTAAACTGGTGTTTGAGGTTCCGACAGGAAGAATCCTGGGTGCTCAGGCCATCGGAAGAGGAAATGTGGACAAACGGGTGGATGTGATTGCAGCCATGGTTTCCATGAATGGCACTATCCGTGATTTAAAGAACCTGGAGCTGTGTTATTCACCAGTATTTGGCACAGCCAGAGATGTGGTAAATCAGGCAGCTCTGGTGGCTGAAAATATTCTGTACGGACGTTTCCGCCAGGTCCCGGTTACACAGGTAAGAAGCCTTGTGGAGGAACAGGCGTTCATTGTGGATGTACGGGAAAAAGGAGAGTATGAGGCCGGACACTTGAAGGGTTCTGTGAATATTCCTTTAAGTGAGCTTCGTGAGAGAACGGATGAAATTCCGAAAGACCGTCCGGTATACCTGCATTGCCGTTCCAGCCAGAGAAGCTACAATGCGCTGATGGCGCTTCAGGGACGGGGATATGAGAATGTGGTTAATATTTCCGGATCATTCCTTGGAATCTGCCTGTATGAGTACTACAATGATGTGGCCATGGGGCGGGAAAAAATCGTGACGGAATATAATTTCGCATAAATATTCTGATATTTTTATACAACTTTCAGATTGACGCAGAATGTGTGTTGAGTAAGTTTTTATGGAAAACGCACATTCTGCGTTTTTCGCTGTTGTCATGCATCCGAAAGAAGCTGCCGGCGACAGAACCTGCGAATCGGCAGATCAGCTTGTAGTTCTCATGAACAGGCTATTGAAAAGGGGCGGTATTTTTGTTTAAGGGGCAGTTGCTATTGAACGATGAGATGTGTTACTATAAAGAAAGTGTTAAGTTCCAGTTATTGGAAAATATCAGGATGTTCTCTCGGAGTCTTTCCTGCACCTGCTTTTGTGGCTGATTTTCCGCCAGTCGCACCCGAATTTCATCAATGTACGCACCGCGTACACCTCAGAAATTTGGGCACAACTGACAAAAAATCTTCTCACAAAATCAGGCACAGAAAGATTCCGAGAGAACATCAGGGGTTTGGGGGGAAGAAATTTATGGAAGCGATACTGATGCGGGCCGGTTCTTTTATGGCTGTTATCATCCTGGGGTATGTTCTGAAAAAAGTAGGATTTTTTAAGGAAGATGATTTTTATGTTATGTCAAAGATCATGGTGAAGATCACACTTCCTGCCTCCATCATAGTCAATTTTTCGCAGACGAAAATGGAGCCATCCATGTTTTTACTATGCCTGTTAGGTTTTGGCGGGGGTATTTTATATATGGCTCTTGGATGGATCATGGGTGGAAAAGATCCGGATGAAAAGGGATTTCAGATCCTGAACCTTTCCGGCTACAGCATCGGAAGCTTTACCATGCCATTTACCAGCAGTTTTTTTGGACCTGCCGGCGTAGTTGTTACCAGTCTGTTTGATACGGGAAATGCCGTGATCGCTTTAGGCGGTTCTTACAGTATTGGTGCCATGGTTAAAAACAGGGAAAAGAAATTTTCATTTATCCCACTGTGCAAAACACTTCTCTGTTCTGTTCCTTTTGATGCTTATCTTTTTATGTATATTTTATACTGGCTTCACCTGTCACTGCCGGTACCTGTATTAAACATTGCACAGCTGGTGGCAAATGCAAATGCTTTTCTTGCTATGCTTATGTTAGGTGTTGGATTTAAGCTGTCAGGAGATCGGACACAGATGAGCAAGATCGTGAAAATGTTAGGTGTCCGCTATGGAGTGGCTGTTTTAACAGCAGCAGCATTTTACTTTCTGCTTCCTTTTTCACTGGAATACCGTCAGGCTCTGGCAGTGCTTGTGTTCAGCCCTATTGCCGCAGCGGCACCTGCATTTACAGCAGACATGAAAGGGGATATTAACCTGGCAAGCGCGGTAAATTCTCTTTCCATCATTATCAGTATGGTCTGCATTACCTGTGTGCTGATCGCTGTTTTATAGAAATGATGGATATAAGTTGTAGTTACTGTTCATGCGTTGCATGACCAGCAACGGAATTTGCCGTGGCTTCGCATTTAAATACGGCAAATTCCCGCTACCACTACGTTATCGTACGGCACTTTCGGTTCCAAAAGTGTCTACCATGTACAGTAACTATGTTGTATACAAAATGAACACCTTGTATGCAAAATAACTTTGAAATAGCGCAGGTTTGTGTTATAATGATACTAGGGTAAAAAGGTCTAAAATCCGTTGCAAGCTTGCTTGCGGGAGGATTTTTGAACTTGGGAGCCGCCAAAAACATGAGTAAGGAGCCATTTTTTGAAGAAAAATGAGCGGATTACGAATGTTTTTAGAATTGCGGGAGTGCAAAGCACGCAGCAATTCGGTATTAGAGGGGTCAAAAGATCATAAATACAGCCTGTTTCATACAGGCGGGTTATTACGGAGGGCAGAAAAAATGGAAGCGATCCTGATGAAAGCAGCTTCTTTTATTGCAGTTATTATTTTAGGATATGGATTGCGGAAAGCTGGCTTTTTTAAAGAAGAAGACTTTTATGTATTGTCAAAGATCGTGCTTAAGATCACACTTCCTGCATCTATCATTGCAAATTTTTCACAGGCTGAGATACAGCCTGCCATGCTTTTGCTGTGTCTTGTAGGATTTACAGGCGGCGTGCTTTACATGAGCCTTGGATGGATCCTTGGAGGAAAAGACAGGGATGAAAAGGCATTTCATATCCTGAATATGTCCGGTTACAATATTGGAAATTTCACCATGCCATTTACCGCCGGTTTTTTTGGTCCTACAGGTGTAGTCATCACCAGTTTATTTGATACGGGAAACGCGTTTATCTGTCTGGGAGGTGCTTACAGTGTAGCTTCTATGGCAAAGGATAAAAACAGCAGGTTTTCTGTGGGTCCTATTTTGAAAACACTGATAAAATCCGCGCCATTTGATGCATATATCGGTATGCTCATCCTTTCCCTGATCCATGTTTCTCTTCCAGCACCTGCTGTTAGCATTGCACAGCTGATCGGAAATGCCAATGCGTTTATGGCGATGTTAATGCTTGGAGTTGGTTTTAAGCTTTCAGGTGATAAAAGACAGATCGGAAAGATCGGAAAGATCCTTTCCATACGTTATGGTGTGGCAGTGGTGGCATCATTGATGTTTTATTTTGTTCTTCCCCTTCCATTGGAATACCGTCAGACACTGGCAGTACTGGTGTTCAGCCCTATTGCAGCAGCAGCACCTGCGTTTACCGGTGATCTGAAAGGGGATATTGGTCTTGCAAGTGCAGTAAACTCTATTTCTATTATTATCAGTATGGTCATGATCACAACAGTACTTATTGTTGTACTGTAAATAATAAATGATGGAATAATCCTGCGAAGGCAGAACAGATTTTTGAAGAAAAGAGAATAAATGGGGAAGGAATGGTTATAATAGGATTATCACCAAAGAGAAAATATTAATACTTATCCTCCCCTTTTTTATACCTTGTCTGCTGGCGAAACACAGCAGATAAGGTATTGTATTTTCTGGCAAAAACACGGATAATAGACACGAACATAGTACATCATAGTAAATGAGAGGATAAAAGACATATGAAATTTTATCTGGCTCCCATGGAAGGGATCACAGGATACATATACAGACAGGCATATAACAGCTGTTTTAAGCCTATGGACAGGTATTTTACACCATTTCTGGCACCGAAGCATAAAAGCGGTTTCAGCAGCAAAGAATTAAATGACATCCTTCCGGAGCATAATCAGGGAATGGAGGTCATTCCCCAGATCCTTACATCAGATCCGGAGGATTTTTTAGATACAGCGGTAAAATTAAAGGAATATGGTTATACAGAGGTTAATCTGAACCTGGGATGCCCTTCAGGTACTGTGGCAGCCAAGGGAAAAGGCGCCGGGTTTTTAAAAGATACTGAAAAGCTTGCCAGGTTCTTAGGAGAGGTCAGTGAGGGGATGGAACGGGAAAATCTTCATTTTTCCATCAAGACCCGCGTGGGTGTGGAAAGTGAAGAAGAGTTTCAGACTCTTTTAGGTCTGTACAACCAGTGCCCATTAACAGAACTTATCATCCACCCCAGAGTGTTAAAAGATTTTTATAAATACAATGTGCGGATGAATGCTTTTAAAGAGGGATTTGAAAAAAGCAGACATTCAGTGTGCTATAATGGGGATATTTTCCGAAGGAAAGACTATGACCGTCTTGTAAAAGAGTATCCGGATCTGGATAAGATAATGATGGGACGGGGAATCATGATGAACCCATTTTTAATGGAAGAGATCGCTGACGGAACATCCCAGAAAGTATCTGGAAAAATGTCTGCCGCCAGGAAGGCAGACCGGCTGGAGAAGTTCCACCGTCTGCTCTGTGACGGATATACCCATGTTATGAGCGGAGACAGACCGGTATTGTTTAAAATGAAAGAACTGTGGGGATTTCTGATCCATTCCTGTCCGGAAGAAGAAAAGCTTATGAAGAAGATACGCAAGGCACAGCACCTTGCAGAATATGAAGGGGTGGTATCAGAACTGTTCTGCCGCATGAGAGAGCATGAATAAGATCATGAATAAGATCATGGATAAGAGCATGAATAAGGCCATGAGAAAATTTATTGCCCCATAAAATGGAGGGAGCCGGCAGAAAAGGGGGGAATCTGCCGGCTTAGGTATGAAAAAGTGTCTTCCTGTATGGTAAAAGGTCTCATCAACCTTACAAGTAATAATATACAGGTAAATTGTGGACAAAGTTTGAGCAGACGATAAAGAAAAAATAAAATTCCTGAAGGGAAAATAAAGAAATTATGAAAGACTTCGAGGAAAGCGGATCAGGAGGTAGAGACATGTATGATAATCTGACAAAAGACGATATTAAAAAAATGCAGGAAGAAATAGAATACCGTAAGCTGGTGGTGCGCAAAGAAGCATTGGAAGCAGTAAAAGAGGCAAGAGCCCAGGGGGATTTAAGCGAGAATTTTGAATATAAGGCGGCAAAGCAGGATAAGAACCGTAACGAGAGCCGTATCCGTTATCTGGAAAAAATGATAAAAACAGCACGTATTGTTTCGGATGAGTCAAAATCAGATGAAGTAGGTCTGGGCGACCGGGTGGAATTATACATTCCGGAAGATGATGAAACAGAAAGCTATAAATTAGTGACCACAGTCCGGGGAAACTCCATGAAAGGACTTATAAGTATTGATTCTCCCTTAGGAAAGGCAATTAAGGGCCGTAAAACAGGAGATAAGGTGTATATTAAAGTAAATGACACTTACGGATATGAGGCAGAGATCCGTTCCATCGATAAGACAGCCAAAGAGGAAGAAGACCAGCTGCGCAGCTATTAATTATCAGTACAGTTATTTACGAAACGGCGCCTTATCACAGAAAGGCAGGAAATGATATGGGCAATGATATGGATAAAAAGGGAATACTGACTGTGCGGATGATGGGAACCATATCAGTGGAATATGAAGGGGAGTTTTTTCCTGTAGGGACTGCTCTTACAGGGAAGATCCTGCAGCTTTTACTGATCCTTTTGTATGCAGGAAAGAAAGGAGTGGGCAGGGAAGAGCTGTTAGATGTATTTTACGGAAATGGAGAGTATGCTAATCCATCTGGCAGTTTAAGGGCAGCAGTTTTCAGGCTGCGCAGATTATTAAAAGAAATGCTGCCGGAGCATGAGTATATCTGCACAGATGGCGGTATTTACCGGTGGGATGAGGGAAATGTGACTGTTTCCATTGATGCTAGAAATTTTGAAAAAGCAGCTCAAAGTGCTCTTGCAACAGGAAAAAAAGAGGAACTGTGCCACGCCTGCAGCTTGTATTATGGGGAATTCCTTTCCCAGATGACAGGAGAAAAATGGGTCAATGTGATCGGAGTAAAATACCAGGAGCTGTATTTTAAATGCCTGCGCCTGGCAAGCCGGCTTTTAAAAGCAGACCGGGAATATGACAGGCTTTTAAACTTAAGCACAGCAGCCAGCAAGCTGTATCCTTATGAGGAATGCCAGATGATGAAGCTGGACTGCCTGATCGCTTTAAAACGGTATCAGGAAGCCATGGAAGTTTATAAACAGGTGGTCGTCCAGTATTTTGAAGAACAGGGGCTTCCGCCTTCTGAAACCATGCTGCAGCGTTTCCGCCTGATGAGCGGGCAGATCCGCTATACTTCCGATATGCTAAAGGACATTGAAAATACCTTAAAAGAGAGGGAAGAAACCCAGGGACCGTATTACAGTACATATCCTTCATTTATTGACAGTTACCGTCTGGTGAGCCGTATGGCAGAACGTTTTTCCTTTGAATATACATTGTTCTGCATCACTCTTGTAGATGGAAAAGGAGCATTGCTGGAAGGCGAAATGGTGCAGACGACATCTGAGATGTTAAAAAATGCCATAGGAGAGAGTCTGCGAAAGGGAGACCTGTTTACCTGCTACAGCCCGGTCCAGTACCTGATCCTGTTAAATGGAGCAGGCCAGGAACATGTCCTGGCCGTGTGTGAACGTGTGGAACGCAGCTTAAAGCAATGGGAAAATGGAAAAAAGATCAATTTTAGTCATCAGATCCTGGGGTTGGCACCATAGCGTCCTTCCAGATATTGTTTACCATAGGCTTCATCATTTCTTGGGATGAGGCCATTTTCTTTTTTATAAGAAGAAAGTGGATAGAGAACAGCATCCGTTCCTTCCGGGCGGCAGCACAGGCAGATCTCGTCTCTTCGCATAACAGCCGGATTAAGGATCGCTGTGTTATGACTGGTAAATACTAACTGCGCATTATGAGGATTTTTCTCATTATCCTGGTACAGAGACAGGATAAAGCGCAGCAGATGAGGATGGAGCACGTTATCTAAGTCGTCAGCTAATAGAAGACTTCCCAGACGCAGGCTTTTTACGACTAACGGGATCAGGGTAAGCAGCTTTCTGATGCCGGTGGATTCTTCATTGAAGGAAACAAAGAAGGTATTTCCATCTGCTTTCCCATGGGTCAGGATCAGGGATGGATCATCGAAGCCCTGTTCTTTTGTAATGGAGTAATCTAAAATATCAATATCCATAGCCTGAAGCAAACGGCAGATGACCTGACGTTCTTCTACTTCAGAGGGAAGATCCGGAGCTTTTTTATAGTCATGTTCCCGGAAAAACAGAACCTGGCTGAACCATGATGCAGCAGCTTTTGCACATTCAGAGGAAGATTTTGGGTCAAGATAGCGTAAAAGAGAGACCCCGGCAGGTAGAGTGGAAAAATCCATTTTTCCGGCTTCATTTCCAATATGAAGTTCATTTGCTTTGCGGGCAAAAAGAACACCGGCATCATCAGAACCTGGTTTGCCGTAAAACATATTTTCTTCCAGGACAGCGCCCTGTTTTACATCAAGCTGATAACGGAAGAGAAAACCATTTCTGCGAAAAAGCAGGTCAAAACTTAAAGGAAGCTCTCTGCATGTATGATCCAGACGGCAATAGGAACGGCCGGAAGAGGTGATAAGAGAAAAATCACCTGCAGCCAGACGGCATACATTCCAGAGCGCCTCTAATATAGAAGATTTTCCGCAGCCGTTTGGACCGTAAAGGGAGATAACAGGGAGAAAAGCTTCGCCGTCTCCTTGCGCTGTCAGCAGAGAAGCTTTGTGTTCATTAATAGGAGCCGGAAAAAAGTCCAGCAATGTTTCGTTTTTAAATAATCTGTAATTTCTTAAAACAAACTGATTCAGCATACAAACCTCCAAAATGCGAAGATGTTCTCTCAATAGAACATAAAGATGTGAGAAAAAAACTCATCGAAGCGAATTATAGCATATGTAATAAAAAAATACAAGAACGACTGAGAAAAAAACTCATAGAGTCTGTAAATTATTTGAAAAGTTGAAAATTTTTTGAAAATATAAGTTCGTATAACGCCTGGTATAACGCCATCTCTGCTATGATAAAGACAAATGAAAGTATAAACTGAATAACTATGAAATGGGATTCAGGAAGTACTGGAGTTTGGCAGGAAATGGGGCCTGCACAAAATTCAGAGAGAGGAGAAACAGGGTATGAGAGGACGAAGCAGACGCAAGAAACGAACGGGAAAAAATGGTTAGTTTACAGAAGCGTTTCCTGGCATTTATGCTGGCATTTGCCATGATCTTCACCAATGTGGGGACAGATCTGCATGTCAGCTTTGCAGCATCAGGAAACAGAGTGGACTTTACCATTGGCGGCGCTGACCTGGTGGATGCCATCCGTCAGGCCATCGAAGACGAAAATGTGGTATCACAGGACAGCCTGGATTTTACCGACGGTGCCACGGAAAAGTTTGAAGCACTGTTTTTTGGAGACGGAAAGGTATATGAAGTCTATCCGGACATCCAGGGAGACAGCATGGAGGCAGAGTTACGGGTATTTGTAAAGCTTCCGGCTGATGCAGATGATACGTACATGGTAACAGGAGAGGAAGAGGTTTATTTCCTTTACGTAAATAACGGGGAAGATACCATCAGCTGTTCCACAACTGTAACAAGAACAGAAAACGGAAAAGAAAAGGAAAAGACCACCAAACGTATTACCATAAAGAGTTATGAAGATAAGTTTGGGGATGAAGAAAGAAACATTATTTCCAAACCTGCAGAAACTGCTCCGGCAGAAAAGCCTTCAGAAGCAGTAAACGAAGAAACAACAGAAAATGTTGTAAATCCAACGGATGCAGAAAAAGAGACCACAGCTGCTGAAGAGACCACAGAAGTTCCGGAAACCAAGGAAGATGTGGAAGAAAGCAAAGAGCAGCCGGAAGAGACTAAGGAAGAAGAGACTGAGGCAGCAACAGAAGCTCCTGAGGAGATAACAGAGCCTGAGACTGAGGCACCAGCTGAAACGGAAGCAGCAGAATCTGAGACAGAAGCTTCTGAACCAGAGGCAGAGGCTCCGGCAGAAGGACCGGCGCAGGAAGGTGAAGTGACAGCTTCTATTTCCAGACATGGTGTACCGTTAGTTGCCATGAAGGAAGATGCAGAAAATGCAGCAGATGGGGCAGAGCCAACAGAACCGGAAAAGGAAGAAGCAGCAGAGGCTGCAGAGCCGGTCAAAGAAGAAAAAGCGGAAGAACTGAAAAAGGAAGAAGCTTCTGAACCAGAGACTGCACCTGAAACAGAGGCAGAAACAACTGTAGAAGAGACTACAGCAGAAGAAACCACAGCAGAGGCAGAAACTGAACCGGAAGTTCCGGCAGGCACGGGAGAGACAACTGTACCAGAAGGAACCCCGGAAAGTACAGAACCGGAAACAGAGCCTGCACAGCCGGCAGAAACAACAGCGGCTATCCCGGAAACATTACCAGCACCACAGCCAGAAGCACCGGCAAAAACAGCAGATGACGGAGATCTGGTAGGTATTGGTTACTGCAGTACAGCGAAGGTTTATAAGAGTACACTGAATGCATTGCGTGTATTTGATTCTGAAATTGTACTTTCTGCAGAAGTTGCAGGAGCAGAAGGCGTGACAGTGAAGCTGACAGCTTTAAGCGATGTGCTTCCTGAAAATGGCTATATTGAGGCTAATGCAGTAGAGGATGAAGCTCAGCTGGATCTTATGAAAGCAGCTGCAGATGATATATTGAAAGCTGAAAACCGCAGAGTAACGGATCTTTTTGCAGCAGATATCACCCTTTACAATGAAGATGGTGAAGCAGTTCAGCCAGATGGAAGTGTAAAAGTTACTTTTGAAGGAACCGCCATTGGAAATTCCGGCACCAGAGTTCTTTACATGGGTGAAAATGCTTCTGATACAGAAAACTATGATGCACAGATGATAAAAGCTGTAGCAGCAGAAGGTGATGCAACAGCATTTATGACAGATCATTTCTCACTGTATGTAAAAGTTGATACAGAAGAAATCACCTGTCATGAAGTAAATTTCTATTATAAAGATGCAGAAGGAAACGATGTGCTTATTTCCGGTCCGCAGTACGTGGAAGAGGGAAATGCAGCACAGGCGCCAGCAGTGCCGGATCGTGCCGGATACAGGTTTACAGGCTGGGATAAAGCTTTCAGTGAAGTAACTGGTGATATGGATGTTTATGCTGTTTATGCACCAATAGCCGGTCAGGTACGCCTTACTGTAAATTATGTGTACAGCAATGGCAGTCTGGCAGCACAGCCGTGGGTTTCTCATGTAGAATCCGGTGTTTCCTGTAATCTGACAGCAGAATCTCCTGAAATCCAGGGATTCACACCAGATCAGGCAAGAGTATCCTTTAATGATGCATATACAACAGACCAGACTGTGACCGTTACCTACAAAGGTGCAGAAGTTAATTACACAGTAAATCATTATCTGTTAAATGTAGATGATACAAAGCCAGCTACACCTGCAGCTACAGAAACAGTGCCAGGTGAAACTGGACTGCCAACTGAAGCCACAGCAAAAGTGTATCCAGGATTTACACCACAGGCTATCAGTCAGGCAACTGTAAATGCAGATGGAAGTACGGTAGTAGAGATTTTATATGAAAGAAATTATTATACTCTGACCTGGAATACAGGAGAAAATGCTTCTTATATTGCACCTGAGCAGGTACGCTATGGTGCAGCCGTAACAAAACCAGACAAGGATCCGACAAAGGTAGGCTATGAATTTAAAGGCTGGGAAAACCTTCCAGAGACCATGCCGGCAGGAGATCTGGTAGTTACTGCGAAATGGGAAGCAGCAACGAGAGCTGATTACAAGATCATTTACTGGACTGAAACTGTAAAAGAAGGTGTTTACACTGTAAACCATGTGATAAATAGAAATGGTATAGTGGGAAATTCTATCCCGAATGGAAGTTATACAGTACCGAAGGGATATAGGACAACACCAGTAGCAGGAAAAACGGATGGTGATGTGAAGATAACGGCCGATGGAACGGCGGTTAAGAATGTTTATTATGCAAGAGATACGTATACCATTAAGTTTATGAGACAGTATAGGGACGGATGGAGTTGGACTTGGGCGGAAGATGAAAGTTTAAGGATCACCGCCCGTTATGGTGTAGACGTATCTGCGCAATGGGAAAAAGCCTGTGCAGATCATACTGGCTGGGGACCAAATCCTAATAAAAATATACAGTATACACTTTTAGCGAATATGCCAGCTGAAAACCTGACCATGTATGAAAAAAATGCAGGTTCAGGTAAAACGATTATTTACTATGTGGAAGGGTTAGATGGAAAACAAACAACGTACAGGACATTTGAAGCTTCAAGTAATGTACATTTAACCGATGAAGATAAGATGCCAATTACTGGATTTAAGTTTTCTGACTGGAAGCAGTATAATGAATGGTACGAAAAACCTGTTCTTTGGCTCTATTATACCAGAAATTCCTATAATCTTCACTTTGAGAATTGTCAGCCAATGGATCCGGTAAGCATCAAATTTGAGGCAAAACTGTCCAGAGGCAAACCTTCCCAAGATCCAGGAAGACCTTCATATGTAGATTCTGATTATACATTTGCAGGCTGGTATCTGGATCCTGGTTTTAAGGAACCGGTAGATTGGAATGAGACCATGACGGAAGATGGACTTACCATCTACGCAAAATGGGAAAAACCAAAATATACAGTTGATTTTGTAACTAATTGTGAAGAAGTCAAAGCTAGTATTACCAGGGAAAAAGGTTTTGTTTTAACAGAAGCTGAACTGGAAGCACCGAAAAAAGAGAATGATGAATTCCTCGGCTGGTATACTGACAAAGCACTTACAAAGAAGTTTATTCCAGAGTCACAGATCGTAAAGAATACAACTTTATATGCAAGATGGAAAAACTCTGATACAGTCACATATACTGTGAGATATATGTATGATGATACGGAGATTGCCACTGCGAAGCAGCAGACTGTAACAAGAAATTCCACAGTAAGTGAACCTGCTGAAACAGTAGAAGGATATTATCCTGAAACTTTATCCATCAGTGCAATGATCACAAGGAATGGACAGGAGATCATATTTAACTACAGAGCAGTACGGAGCTGGACTTATACAGTAAAATATTTACTGGAAGGCATTGAAACACCGGTACCTGGAAGTACAGTTGAAACAGGTACTACCAGTGACCAGAATGTAATGATAACCTTTAAGACATTTGAAGGATATACATTAAAATCTGATCCAGTGAAGAAGGTAACCCAGGAAGCTTCGGAAGTTATTTTCTACTATGTACCTAAGACTGCAATTTATCATATACAGCACTGGTATGAAAGATTAGATGGTTCATTTGGTCTGCGCTATATTGATACATTCAATACAGCAGCAGGACAGTCCGTTACAACACGAGGAAAAGAAAGACCAGTTGATGGATTTACGCTGAATACAAGTATTGATGGAACAGTAACAGAAGGTACTACAGATATTCAAAATGTATTATCCCTGAAGCTGTATTACACCAGAAATACCCATAATGTAACATATCAATATGAAGGTAGTGTTCCAGCAGATGCACCGGCAGTTCCTGGTGAAGCAGCTCGTAAGTATCAGGCACAGGTTGCAGTAGCAGAAAATCCGAATGTAACAGGATATGTTTTCAGTGGCTGGACGGCAGCAACTGAAGATGGAACAGAAGTGGCTACTACAGGCGGCAAATTTGCAATGCCGGATGCAAATGTGATACTGAAAGGTTCCTTTACAGCAACAGATCAGACTTATAGGGTGAAATATCTGGATGAAGATAAAAAAGTTGAAATCCATGATATGTCAGATCCAAAGGCTGCACACTTTGGTGATGAGATCAAAGGTTATACAGAGAAAATTGATATCAGTGGATATACCTTTGTAAAAGCTGATGACCTTACAGTAGGAATAAATGATGAGGAGAACATTGTAACTGTATATTACAGTAAAGATGATAATCACGATGGTATTCCGGATAAGTATCAGATCACATTCACCTATGTATCAGCAGATGAAGATAAGGGAACTGTAACAGGAACAACCAAAGAAGTGGTTACTACTTATGAAATCACCAGAGATAGCGTGACTGGCGAGATCATTGAAGCAAAAGGCCCAACAGCACAGAATCCGACCCAGCCATCCACTGTAACACCAAAAGCTGGTTACAAGTTTGACAAGTGGACAGATAGTGCAGAGAATTCATTCAATAATGATGCAGCACTGGAAGCAGCGTCTTACATTGAAGATCAGACTTTCACAGCACACTTTACAGAGCAGGATGATCTTCATTATGAGATCCATTACTTCTATGAAGATGCAAATAGCGTTGTAACAGAAGATACAGCATCAGCGATTGTAAGTGATAGCGGTGTATTCGGAGAAAAGATCCTTAAGACTGCAGTGGCAAAGGAATCTGAATTTAACGGAAAACACTACGTTCTGGAACGCATTGAAGGAGTGAATAAGCAGGTTGGTCTTGATCCTGACGAAAATATTGTAAATGTATATTACAGTATTGATGTAATAGGTAAAGAAGACCCAGATAAGCCAGACAATATCCCGGATAAGTATCAGATCACATTTACTTATGTAACAGCAGATGCTGATAAGGGAACTGTAACAGGAACAACCAAAGAAGTGGTTACTACTTATGAAATCACCAGAGATAGCGTGACTGGCGAGATCACAGCAGCAAACAGCCCAACACCACAGCATCCGACCCAGCCATCCACTGTAACACCAAAAGCTGGTTACAAGTTTGACAAGTGGACAGATAGTGCAGAGAATTCATTCAATAATGATGCAGCACTGGAAGCAGCGTCTTACATTGAAGATCAGACTTTCACAGCACACTTTACAGAGCAGGATGATCTTCATTATGAGATCCATTACTTCTATGAAGATGCAAATAGCGTTGTAACAGAAGATACAGCATCAGCGATTGTAAGTGATAGCGGTGTATTCGGAGAAAAGATCCTTAAGACTGCAGTGGCAAAGGAATCTGAATTTAACGGAAAACACTACGTTCTGGAACGCATTGAAGGAGTGAATAAGCAGGTTGGTCTTGATCCTGACGAAAATATTGTAAATGTATATTACAGTATTGATGTAATAGGTAAAGAAGACCCAGATAAGCCAGACAATATCCCGGATAAATACCAGATCACATTTACTTATGTAACAGCAGATGCTGATAAGGGAACTGTGACAGGAACAACCAAAGAAGTGGTTACTACTTATGAAATCACCAAAGATAGCGTGACTGGCGAGATTATAGTAGGAAATGGCCCGACAGCACAGCATCCGACCCAGCCATCCACTGTAACACCAAAAGCTGGTTACAAGTTTGACAAGTGGACAGATAGTGCAGAGAATTCATTCAATAATGATGCAGCACTGGAAGCAGCGTCTTACATTGAAGATCAGACTTTCACAGCACACTTTACAGAGCAGGATGATCTTCATTATGAGATCCATTACTTCTATGAAGATGCAAATAGCGTTGTAACAGAAGATACAGCATCAGCGATTGTAAGTGATAGCGGTGTATTCGGAGAAAAGATCCTTAAGACTGCAGTGGCAAAGGAATCTGAATTTAACGGAAAACACTACGTTCTGGAACGCATTGAAGGAGTGAATAAGCAGGTTGGTCTTGATCCTGACGAAAATATTGTAAATGTATATTACAGTATTGATGTAATAGGTAAAGAAGACCCAGATAAGCCAGACAATATCCCGGATAAATACCAGATCACATTTACTTATGTAACAGCAGATGAAGATAAGGGAACAGTAACAGGAATAACCAGAGAAGTGGTTACTACTTATGAAATCACCAGAGATAGCGTGACTGGCGAGATCATTGAAGCAAAAGGCCCAACAGCACAGAATCCGACCCAGCCATCTACTGTAACACCAAAAGACGGTTACAGATTTGAAAAATGGCAGCAGGATGATCTGACATTCTTCAATAGTGATGATGAGCTGAGAAAATCTGAATACCTGGAAGATCAAACATTCATTGCACACTTTACTGTAAGAAGAGATCTTCATTATGAGATCCATTACTTCTATGAAGATGCAAATGGCGTTGTAACAGAAGATACAGCAGCAGCGATTGTAAGTAATAGCGGTGTATTCGGAGAAAAGATCCTTACGACTACAGTGCCAAAAGAATCTGAATTTAACGGAAAGAATTACGTTCTGGAACGCATTGAAGGAGCAGATAAGCAGATTGGTCTTGATCCTAAGGAAAATATGGTAAATGTATACTACAGTATGGACGAGATCGGAGAAATTGATCCGGATGAACCAGATAACATTCCAGATAAGTATCAGGTTACTTTCCAGTATGTTTCTGAAAATCCATCTTATGGAACAGTAAGCGGTAAGGTAAAAGAAGTTGTTACCAGACCTAAGAATGCAGATGGTACCTACAACATGACTGCACCGGTTCATCCGAAGGCAGAAGTAACAGTTGCAGGAATCGGAAATTATAAGTTTAACCGCTGGTCTGATGGAAATACGAACTATAGCGCAGCAAGTGAGATCGCAAAAGCCGGATTTATCGCAGATACCACATTTACCGCATATTTCAGCTACAGTGGCGGAAATAGTGGCGGCGGTTCATCAGGTGGAGGCGGTGGCGGAAGCCACAGATCAACTATCTCCAATACAAGCGGAGGTCCTGGTGTTACTACAACGATCACCCCGGGAGACGTACCAATGGCAGAATTACCAGAGTCACCGGCACCAATCGTCATTGATGATGGTGAGATCCCAATGGCAGCACTTCCAAAGACTGGCCAGACCACTGTAAAAGCAGCACTGACCATGATGTTCTCAGGAATCTTCCTTGCATTAACTGCAATCGGAAGGAAAAAGAAAGAACAGGATGTATAGAAAGAATATCTGAAATAAAGAAAATATTCCCAAACTCATAAACATACCCTGTTAGCGGAAAGCTCCGGTCGGAAACGGCCGGGGCTTTCTGCGTATATAACATACTAAGAAAAAGCGGGAACACAAAGGGAAATAAGCCTGGAGGATAAATAGGGAGGGGCATAAATATATTGCAATCTACTGTACCATGTGCTAAAATGAACATGAGCAAGGTATCTGGAATAATTCTAAAATATTATTAATTCAAATCTAAGCTGGTTTCACCAGTATCTGAAAGACTCTTTGCTTAAATCCAAATTTATTTAAGCAGGGAGAGCGGATCATAAGCAGCATCTTCCTGCGACATTACGCGAAGGAAGAACAAATGCCTATGAAGAAAAGAAGAAAAATCTGGAGAACGCATAAAGACCGTCTTTTTCACAGACTGTTTTCAGAGAAAGAAAATGCTCTTTCCCTGTATAATGCGTTAAATGAAACCAATTATGGAATGGAAGATGGATTAAAGATCGTAACTTTAGAAGATGCCATTTATCTGACAATGAAAAATGATGTGGCGGTATGCTTATGCGACAGTATTAATTTATGGGAGCAGCAGAGCAGTGTAAATCCCAATATGCCTCTTCGCGGCCTGATGTATTTTTCGAAGGAATATGAAGGCTGGTTGTCAGCAAACCAGAAGTATATATATGGAGAAAAACTGATAAAGATACCGGCACCGAAATTCTATGTTCTGTATAATGGAGAAGAACAGATGCCGGAGCGGGAAGAATACCGTTTGACAGATGCCTTTGAACATCCGTCACCGGGCTATGAATGGACTGCTTATATGGTCAATATCAATTCAGGGAATAATCCGCAGTTGATGAAAAGCTGTAAAGTCTTAAATGATTATACCGAATTTATAACCCAGATCAGAGAACGGCAAAAAGCAGGGAAAACCATAGAAGAGGCTGTAAATGAAGCGATGAAGTACTGCATTGAAAATGACTGCCTGAAAACATATTTATTAAAGAACCGAGGGGAGGTAATGTCGATGATCTTGACGGAATTTGATGAGAAGCTGTACAAGAAAACGTTGTTAGAAGAAGGAATTGAGCGAGGAACAGCGCGTGGTATAGAGATTGGAAAGAAGCAAACTGTCGCATTAGCCAATACTATTTTTAAGCTTTACAGAACTGGAAGAAGCTATGAAGAAATTGCCAGAAGTCTAGGCGTATCAATAGAACAAATACGGGAATTACTGGATTAAAATAAGAATCTTTGAGAAACAATCTATTGAAAAATATATATGTAAATCATACCGCAGATATCCCAGAAAGAGATATCTGCGGTATTTTGTGAAAAAAATTTGAAATAAAATTAAGAAAAGCTTAATTTGTAACTGAATTGTAACTCCTCCGTGCTATACTGGGCATAAACAGGGATAATATATCTGTGATGACTCAGAAAAAGAGAGGAGAATTGGTATGAAAGGATGGAGAAAGCCTAAAGCATTTGCAGCAGCCTATAGTGCTCAGAAGCGTTTCCTGGCATTTGTTCTTACATTAGCTATGATCTTTACCAGCGTTGGCACAGATCTGAATGTAAGTTATGCAGCACAGGGAAATAAAGTAGACTTTGAGATATATGGGTCTGATCTGGTAAATGCGATCAATGAGGCTGTGGAAAGTGACAATGTAGTCAAGCCAGACAGCCTTGAATTTACAAACGGAGCTATAGATAAGTTCGAAACACTTTTCTATGGTGAAGGAAAGGTTTATGAGGTTTATCCTCAGATTGACGGCGGTGATATGGATGCGGAACTTAGAGTATTTGTCCGTCTGCCAGAAGATGCCGATGATATGTACATGGTTACAGGTGATGAAGAAGTAATCTTCCTGTATGTAAATAATGGAGATGAAACGATCAGCTGTGCAACCAGGATCATCCGCTCCGTTGATGGGGAAGAGAAAGTTAAGACAACTAAACGTATCAACGTAAAGAGCTACGAAGATAAGTTTGGTGATGAAGAAGTTGATATCGTATCCAAGAAAGATGAGACTGCAGAGGAAACAACATCTGCTGAGAAAAAATCTCAGGAAGCTGTAAATGATACAGCTAATGATACAGCTTCCGAAGAAACCACAACAGCAGAAGAGAAAGAAACTGAGATCACAGACGAAACAGCTGAAGCAACTGAGGAAGAGACAACTGAGACTGCTGAAGAAAATACAGAGGCAGAAACAGAAGAAGCTACCGAAGCTGAGAAAGAAACAGAAGCTGAAACCGAAAAGGAAACAGCAGAAGAAACTGAAAAAGAGACAGCTGAGGAAAAGGCTGATGCAGAAGGTGAAGTAACAGCATCCCTTTCCCGTCACTATGCACCGGTTGTTGCTATGAAGGAAGATGCACAAGCAGAGCCTGAAAAAGAAACAGCAGAAGCAGCAGAGAAAGAGAAAGAAGTAGTTGAAACTGAGAAAGAAACTACCGAAGCAGTAGAAAAAGAAACTGCAGATGCAGTTGAAACAGAAAAAGAAACCACAGCAGCTGAGACTAAGGATGCAGAAGTGACAGAAACTGAAACAGAAGCAGCAGCTGAAACTTCTGAAACAGAGGAAACAGCAGAAGACGCTTCTAAAGAAGAAACTGCAGCTGGATCCAAAGAAAACGAAGAAACAGAAGCAGCCAAAGAAACTGTGGCAGAAACTTCCAAGGCAGCTGAGACTACAGCAGAAGCAAAGGAACAAGAGAATAAGAAAGCAGAAGCAGCAACTGACAGTGATCTGGTTGGAATCGGATACTGCAGCACAGCAAAAGCTTATACAACTACTGTAAAAGCATTAAAAGCACTGGATGATATCCAGGGACTGAAAGTTACATATGCGATCAACCCGGAATACAGCGCAAGGATCGTAGATGGTCCTAGAGGCGTTGAAGAAGGAGATGCACTTGTATTCGGAGTAAAGAACCAGATCGGTTATGCCATCGAATCTGTAACTGCAAACGGAGAATTTCTGGAAGCAGACAGCACTTCTGATAATGAAGATGGTTCTGTAACTGCATGGTATACAGTACCGGAAGTAACCGAAGAGCAGGAAATTGAAGTCTATATGACTGAGACTGACGAGCATCCGGAATTTAACGCAGAGTTGACCATGGAAGATGGAACGATCATCACTCTCCATGCAGCAGAAGGTGTCCTTCCGGCTGGGGTTACAGCTGAGGCGACTGTTAAGAATGATCTGGCAGATGCTTTAAAGGAAAAGGTTGAAGCTGAAAATGCAGAAGGCGGTGCAGTTAAGACTGTTGTTGTTTATGACATCAATCTGAGAACTTAAGTGTAGAACATATTTCTACTGAGGCTGTAGCTGATACTGCTAAAGACAGCGTATCTTTTGAGGCAGAGCATTTTACAGCTTATGCAGCCTACAGTTGGGGTTGGGGACAGCCTGAAACATGGAAATCTGCAAGCTTTATACCAACAATTGAAAATGCGCAGGTTGCATATTCATATTTTTATGAAGGAGATACCAGTGGAAACGCAGATATCATACCAGTTGAGTCTGGTACAACAAGCATTCAGATTGATCAGTATGTCAGCTCAAAGAAAGCTGGATATGTAGTATTTTTTGTAAAACCGGATGAGGATTATTTACTTACTGGTCTGGGGGCTGCCGGTAATGGCGATTTATATGCCCTTACAAGAACAAACTTTGGTAATATCAATGGATATCCGGGACTTAAAAAATTAGCAGCAAGAGCTAAAGAAGCTGGATATCTGGCATGCTTTGGATACACCAGAGCAAAGAAATCAGAAGGTATTAGTAATGCAAAGTTTGTTGTAAAAGCGGTAAAACCAACTCTGTCTGTAAAGGCAGTAAGCAACAAAGTTACAGATGTTGCACCGGGTGAGAAATTAACATTTACGATTACTGTAAATCCTGTATCCTGGGTAAATGGCAAACAGATTGATATTACTGATATCAGGCTTAAAAAAGTAACTGTAGAAGGAAATGAAATTCCAAGTGGCAGTTTGACATTACAGCCAGATGGAACCTATACCACTACTGTTTTGTATACAGTTACTGAAAAGGACTGTGAAGGTGGTTATGTAAATTTATCAGTTACTGCAGAAACGGATTATGAATATCTTTTAAGTCTTTCCGATATTGTAGGTAATAAAAGTGATGTAGTAACAAAGACCACGATTTCTGCCAGTGGAGATGCAAGATGTAATATCGCTCCAACAAGTGCTGTTACATATTCTGCAGAGTATATTGATGCAGAAGGAATTGATCCAAGCAAATATCCGGCTGCAATAACTACAGCGGTATCAGATGATAATACTTATTATCAGGGTCGACCTGTTATTGTTAAAGCTCTTCCGGGCAGTGAATATGTAGAAGATGCAGTTAATGCAGGTTATTGGACAAGAACAAATACCTGGAGATATGGCGATAGCAAGACTGTTGAACCAGGTGAAAGAATAACATTGCCAGAAGGCGGTCTTCACTTTATTGTAGACTGGACTTTCCACGCATATGTAACCATTAATTACCGTGTTGCATCTGGAAAGGGAGATGTCAGCCCTGCATCTGAAAAAGTAAATCCGAAAGTGGGAACTGCTCAAGGTTCTACTGCAACTCCTGCAGCAGGATATGGATTTGAAGGATGGTATAGCGATCCTGGATGCACAACCAAGGTTGGAAACAATGCTAAATATGTACCAACTGATAAGACTGGAGCAACTTACTATGCGAAATTTACAGCTAAACAGGATGTTTCCTATACTGTTCATTATTATGAAGAGGGAACAACTAACAAAGTTGCAGATGACAAGATTGTAAATAACCAGACATTTGATGCTACAGTAAAAGAAACTGCTGAAAATATCACAGGATATACTTTAGTGGGAAATGATAACCAGACAGTTACATTAGATGCTGATAATAAGGAAATTACCTTCTATTATAAAGCAAATACAATGAGCTATACTGTACAGTATCTGGAACAGGGAACCAACAAAGTACTTTATAATGAACTTGTAAAGCGAGATGTGAAGTTTGGTTCTAAGATTACTGAAACCGCAGTTGATATTCCAGGATATACAGCAGCTGTAAAGGAAAAAACAGTTGACAAACTGAATTATACAAACAATGTTATTAAATTCTACTACACTGAAAATCAGTTAGTTAAGATCCAGTATCAGGTAGCAGATGGTCAGAATACCATGGGAAGTGTTACTCGGTCTTATGAAGATGTAAAACCTGTAACAGGAACCCCGGTAGGTTCTACTGCCAATGCAAATGGCGGATACAGCTTCGTAAACTGGACTGTAAACGGAGTAGAAGTCAGCAATAAGCAGGTATTAACCCCTGCTGTTGTAGCAGCCCATGCAAAGAATGGTGAAAATGTATTTGTACCAACTACGTTTGTAGCTAATTTCCAGCGTAAGCTTGTACTTAAGGCAAAAAATGCCCAAAAGACATATGATGGAAAGGCATTAACTGGTGCTGATGCAGGATATGAGATCATTGGTGGTCAGCTGAAAGCCGGTGATCGTCTTGAAGTAACTTATAGTGGCAGCCAGACAGATGTTGGTAAAACTGAAAACAGTATTGTAAATGCAGTTGTGTATCGTGGTGAAGCAAATGTTACATCACAGTATGCGATTGCTCCTTTCCAGAATGGCGAACTTGAAGTAACACCAGCAACTGTAACCATGCAGTCTGCAAACGCAACTAAGACTTACGATGGCACACCACTTACAAAGACAGATGGAATGGTTATCACGGGATTTGCAGATGGTGAAGGTGTTGAGTGTTATGATTTTGCAAGCCGGACTGACGTTGGAAGCACATCCAATACCTTTAAGTACCGTGCGGCTTCTAATACAAAGTTATCTAACTATGATATTAAACCAGAGAATATCACTTATGGTACATTAACTGTTACAAAGATCACCACACCGATTGTTGTAACTGCCGATTCATTAAATAAGGTATACGATGGAACGCCTCTTACAGGAGAAACTTATGCAGTTACAGGTAATGAAAATCTGGTAACTGGTGATCAGCTGGTTGTAAAACTTAGCGGCAGCATTACCAATGTTTCAGATGGTGCAAATGGTACTGTTACAAATAAAATTGATACATGCAAAGTAATGCGTGGCAGCATAGATGTTACAGCTAATTACACAATTGAAACGCATGATGGCACTTTGACAGTAATGCCAAGGCAGATTACACTTACTTCTGCTACAAAGCAGAAACCTTATGATGGAAAACCATTAACGGATCAAACAGTTACAGCAACTGCAGCAGAAGGAACTTATGCACCATTTGCAGAGGGTGAAGGACTTGTTTATAATGTAACAGGCAGCCAGTTAGATGAAGGAAGCAGTGACAATGCCTTTACTTATACGGCAATGAAGGGCACTAATTTAGCTAACTATGCTATTACCAAAGAGGTAGGTAAGCTGACTGTTACCAAGAATACAAAAGAGATTGTGATCGTAGCAGAGAGTAACTCTAAGATGTATGACGGAACACCTCTTACAGATTCTGGATACACTTATACAACGGGTATTCTTGCAGAAGGTGATGTATTAACTGCAACAGTAGAAGGTACGATCACGAATGTAGGCGAGACTGCAAATGAAGTTAAGAGTTACGTTGTAAAACGTGGTGATAAGGATGTAACGAAGAACTATACTTTCGGTGAAAGTATTCCTGGTACATTGGAGATCACCAAGAGAGATGTAACGATCACTTCTGGCTCTTCAAAACGTGCATATAACGGACAGCCACTGACCAATTCTGAAATTACTGTAACAGGTACAGGATTTGTAACAGGTGAAGCACCAACAAGTTATGACGTAACTGGTACTATTACGAATGTAGGTGAGGTTGATAACACATTTACCTACCAACTGCCTGAAGGTGTAAATGCTGATAACTATGATATTAATCTGGTTAAAGGTAAGCTGGAGATCACTCCTGTAACAGCCAAGATCCAGATCACAGCAGACAGCGACAGCAAGGTATATGATGGAATTGCTCTTGTAAAGAATAGTGCTACTTATACACAGGGAATTCTTGCAGAGGGCGACAGACTGGAAACTACAGTAGAAGGTTCCCAGTTAGGAAAAGGCGAATCTGCAAATACAGTTAAATCTTATAAGGTATTAAATGCTGCTAATGAAGATGTGACAGGAAACTATACCTTCGCAGAAAGTATTCCTGGCAAGCTTACTGTAACTGCCCGTCCAATTAAGATCACAGCAGCAAGTGACAGCAAGGAGTACGATGGTACACCATTAACAGCAGACAGATACACTGTAAGTGAAAATGGCCTTGCAGATAGCGATGAGATTTCTGCAATTACCATTGATGGCAGTCAGATTGAGATCGGAACCAGTTCCAATGCAGTTAGAGCAGGTTCTGTAAAAATCACCAAGAAGGCTGAAGCAGCAAATTCAAGAAGTGCAGCTGAAGATGTAACTGATAACTACGATATTAAGTTAGAAGAGGGAATCTTAGAGGTTACAAACCGTAATGACCTTTCCTACATCGTAAATTATCATTACTTAGATGCTAAGGGCAAAGAAGTTGATGTAAAGTCTGTTACTAAGGACAATGCATTCATTGGTGAAGAAATTGCTTACAGTGATGCAGTAAGCAGAGATCATGCTGGCAAGACCTACGCACTTGTCCGTGTAGATAATGCTGGAAAAACTGTTGAGTATTATGCTGACGGTGCCGAGAATCCGAACGTAGTTGATGTATACTATGGATTAGACGAGATTGGTACAAACACAGAAAAACCTAAAACACCAGACGGTATCCCGGATATGTACCAGGTAGTATTCAGATACATTTCTGAGAACCCAAGTTACGGTACAATTGATGGCGTGGCTGTTGTAGACGGTTACATAATGGAAGTTGTTACAAGACCTCAGAAGGCAGACGGAAGCTACGATATGGATGCAGAAGTTTATCCACTGGGCAATGTAACAGTTACTGGTATCGGCAACTACACATTTAACCACTGGTCCGACAGCGATACCAATTATGCAAATGCAAATGAGATCGCAGGTCATGGATTCAAGTCAGATATGACCTTTGTTGCACACTTCAGCTATGATGGAGGAAACAACAACAATAACAACAATGGCGGCGGTAACGGTGGTTCCGGTGGCGGAAGCAGCTCCGGCAGCCACGGTGCGATCAAAGTTACTTCCGGAGGTCCTGGTGAACAGACCGTAACCATTGACGGAGGAGATGTGCCGCTGGCAGGACTTCCAGATCTGTCTGCATCCCCGGTAGAGATCGATGACGGTGAAATTCCGTTAGCAGCTCTTCCAAAGACCGGACAGACAACTATGAAGCTTACACTGACCCTTATGTTCTCCGGTATCTTTCTTGCACTGGCAGCTATGAGCAAGAAGCATAAAGAAGAGGAATCCTAAGTCACAAGGATCATGAGAGTTTCAGACAACAAAATAAGTCTTAAGTGACTGATAAGAGCCGCACACTGGCAAAAGAAAGCAGTGTGCGGCCTTTTTTTGGTTTGCTTTTTTGCGTTTTTACTATTGACTGCGGGTTTATTTCTTAGTATTATAATTATTAGAAAAGATAAACATATAAAACATATATATTAGAAAAACTAATATATATTATTCAAAAGGAGAATGAAAGATGGCTAAGGTAGGAATTGTAATGGGCAGCGACTCAGATATGCCGGTTATGGCGAAAGCGGCAGAGATCCTGGACAAGTTTGGAATCGATTATGAGATGACGATCATTTCCGCCCACAGAGAACCGGATCTGTTTTTTAAATGGGCAAAGGCTGCAGAGGAAAAAGGGTTTAAAGTGATCATTGCAGGTGCCGGAAAAGCGGCTCATCTTCCGGGAATGTGCGCAGCTATCTTTCCGCTTCCGGTGATCGGTATCCCTATGAAGACCTCTGATCTGGGCGGTGTAGATTCCCTGTATTCTATTGTACAGATGCCAAGTGGTATCCCGGTTGCTACTGTTGCTATTAACGGCGGTGCCAATGCAGGTATCCTTGCAGCCAAGATCCTTGCAGCATCAGATGAGGAGCTGTTAGGAAAGTTAAAAGCGTATTCTGAGGATTTAAAAGAGGACGTGGAGAAAAAGGCTGAGAAGTTGGAAAAGATCGGATACAAAGAGTATCTGGCACAGAAATAACATTACAGAAGGTATATAGAGGACAGATTCGGAGGATAAGAAGATGATGGATTACAAGAAAGCCGGAGTTGATATTGAGGCAGGTTATAAATCAGTTGAATTAATGAAAGAGCATGTGAAAAAGACCATGCGTGCAGAGGTATTAGGCGGACTTGGAGGTTTCTCCGGTGCATTTTCACTGGCAAAGATCAAAGAGATGGAAGAACCGGTATTATTATCCGGCACAGACGGTTGCGGAACTAAGGTAAAACTGGCGATCATCATGGACAAGCATGATACCATTGGTATTGACGCAGTGGCTATGTGTGTTAATGATATTGCCTGTGCAGGCGGTGAGCCATTATTCTTCCTGGACTATATTGCCTGCGGAAAGAATTATCCGGAAAAGATCGCAGATATCGTTAAAGGTGTGGCAGAAGGCTGTTTACAGTCTGAGGCAGCGCTTATCGGCGGTGAGACAGCAGAGCATCCGGGACTGATGCCGGAAGAGGACTATGACCTGGCTGGTTTTGCAGTAGGTGTCTGCGACAAGAAAGAAATGATCACAGGTGAGAACCTGGAAGCGGGAGATGTGCTTATTGGTATGGCTTCCACTGGCGTACATTCCAACGGATTTTCACTGGTACGCAAGGTGTTTGAGAAGGAAATGAACAGGGAAGGTTTAGATACCTATTATGACAGCCTTGGAAAGACTCTGGGCGAGGCACTTCTTGCACCAACCAGAATTTACGTAAAGGCATTAAAGAATATTAAAAAGTCAGGTGTGACCGTAAAAGCATGCAGCCATATTACAGGTGGCGGCTTCTATGAGAATGTTCCACGTATGTTAAAGGATGGTGTCCGTGCAGTGATCCGCAAAGACAGCTATCCGGTCCCTCCGATTTTCAAACTTCTTGCTGAAAAAGGCCAGATCGAAGAGCCGATGATGTATAATACATTTAACATGGGACTTGGCATGGTAGTAGCTGTAGATGAAGCAGATGTAGATAAGACCATGGCAGCTATTAAGGCAGCAGGCGACCAGCCATATGTAGTAGGAACCATTGAAAATGGAGAGAAAGGCGTGACTTTATGTTAAGAGTTGGCGTAATGGTATCCGGCGGCGGAACCAATCTTCAGGCGATCTTAGATGCGATTGACAGCGGAAAGATCACAAATGCAAAGGTGGAAGTGGTCATCAGCAATAATCCGGGAGCTTATGCTCTGGAACGTGCCAGAGATCATGGTATCGAAGCTGTGTGCATTTCACCGAAAAGCTTTGAAAGCAGAGCAGACTTCAATGAGGCATTTTTAAAGAAAACAGATGAATATAACCTGGATCTCATCGTTCTGGCGGGATTTCTGGTAACGATCCCGGAGGAGATGATTCGCAAATACAGAAATAAGATCATCAACATCCATCCTTCCCTGATCCCGTCTTTCTGCGGCGTTGGTTATTATGGCCTGAAGGTCCATGAGGCAGCTCTGGCAAGAGGAGTAAAGGTTACAGGCGCTACAGTCCACTATGTAGATGAAGGGGTGGATTCCGGTCCTATCCTGCTTCAGAAGGCAGTGGAAGTACAGCCTGGAGATACACCACAGGTACTGCAAAGACGTGTAATGGAGCAGGCTGAGTGGGTCATTCTTCCGGAGGCGGTAAACAGGATCGCCAATGGCTTGATTTAGGAGGAAATATATGAAGGTACTGGTTATCGGCGGCGGCGGCAGAGAGCATGCGATCTGCTGGAAGTTATCTAAAAGCCCGAAAGTAGATGAGTTATATTGTGCACCGGGAAACGCAGGAATTGCAGAGGTTGCAAAATGTGTGGATATCGGTGTGATGGATTTTGAAAAAATAGCTGATTTCGCAAAGAAAGAAGCTTTTGACCTGGTAGTAGTTGGTCCGGATGATCCCCTGGCAGGTGGTATTGTGGATGTATTGGAAGAAAAGGGACTGCGTGTGTTTGGACCAAGGAAAAATGCAGCGATCTTAGAGGGATCCAAGGCATTTTCCAAGGATCTGATGAAGAAATATGGTATCCCAACTGCTGCTTATGAAACCTTTGATACACCGGAAGCTGCTCTTAAATATCTGGAGACAGCACCTGTGCCTATTGTTTTAAAGGCTGATGGCCTGGCTTTAGGAAAAGGCGTTCTGATCTGCAATACAAGAGAAGAAGCAAAAGAGGGCGTTAAGACCCTTATGCTGGATAAGCAGTTTGGCCATGCTGGCGACCGTATTGTGGTAGAGCAGTTTATGACTGGCCGTGAGGTTTCTGTACTTTCATTTGTAGACGGAAAGACGATTAAGATCATGACCTCCGCCCAGGATCACAAGCGTGCAAAAGACGGGGATCAGGGCTTAAATACAGGAGGCATGGGAACATTCTCACCAAGCCCATTTTATACAAAAGAAGTAGATGAGTTTTGCAGGAAATATATTTATCAGGCTACAGTAGATGCCATGAAGTCAGAAGACCGTGAATTTAAGGGGATCATCTTCTTTGGTTTAATGCTTACTGCAGATGGACCAAAGGTGCTGGAATACAATGCCCGCTTTGGCGACCCGGAGACACAGGTAGTGCTTCCAAGAATGAAAAATGACATTGTAGATGTATTTGAGGCATGTGTAGACGGCACTTTAGACCAGATCGACCTGCAGTTTGAGGATAATGCAGCAGTTTGTGTGGTACTTGCTTCTGATGGATATCCGGTGCATTACGAGAAGGGCAAGAAGATCACAGGGCTGGAAAACTTTAAGGATAAAGATGGTTACTATGTGTTCCATGCAGGCAGTAAATTTGATGCAGATGGAAATATTGTAACAAATGGCGGCCGTGTCCTGGGAGTGACAGCTACAGGAAAAGATCTGAAAGAAGCCAGAGCCAATGCTTATAAGGCAACGGAGTGGGTTAATTTTGAGAACAAATATATGAGACATGATATTGGCCATGCTATTGATGAGGTTTAAGCTATAGAACACAGGGAACATTCAGTATAATAAACTGGGTGTTTCCTGTTTTTTAGTATGTAAGTATGAAGCGGAAGCCTGCGCTTGTAAAGGATAATTTAGACAATTGAACAGCGAAAACCCAAATTTATTTGATATATCGCTTATAATTTCACATAACATGCGGTATAATGTATATAAATATAACGTAGCGGAGTTGATGAGCATGAAAACATGTAAACAGTTGTCTTCAGAATGGGGTGTGGCAGAACATACGATTGCGGATTTGTGCAGAAAAGGAAAGATTTCCGGGGCAGTGAAGGAAGGAAAAAGCTGGAAAATACCAGATGATGCAGAAAAGCCTGTTGATGGAAGGATTTCCTCCGGGAAATATATTAAGAAGTCCGTATATGCGGAACAGAAACCGCTGCCAATAGGCATTTCTGATTATGTACGTGCTCAGTCAGAGTATTATTATGTAGATAAAACGTTGTTGATTAAAGATTTTTTAGATCAGAAGCCGTTGGTATCATTATTCACAAGACCAAGAAGGTTTGGTAAAACCTTAAATATGGATATGATCCGTGTTTTTTTTGAAATTTCAGCAAAAGATACGTCTATTTATTTTAAGGATAAAGCAATTTGGGATTGTGGGGAAAAATATCGTTCTCATCAGGGAAAGTATCCGGTGATTTTTCTTACTTTCAAGGATGTAAAATTTGATTCTTGGGGATCAACACGGAATAAAATCTATGCATTGGTTCAGGAAGAATATGAAAGGCATCAGGAGCTGCTAAACAGTGACAGATTGTCAATGTATGAAAAGGGATTTTATAAGAAAATCCTGGATGGTGATGCAAATGAAGTGGAACTTACGGCTTCTCTTGAAAAACTGTCCAAAATGTTGGCAATTCACTATGGGACAGCTCCTATCATTATCATTGATGAATATGATACTCCTATTCAGGAAGGACATTCAAAAGATTTTTATGATGAGATCATCGGGTTTATGAGAAATTTCTTTTCCGGTGCTTTTAAGGATAACCGAAATCTTTCCTATGGATTCCTTACTGGGATTCTTCGGATTGCTCAGGAAAGTATTTTCAGTGGATTAAATAATCTGACCGTGAATTCTGTAATGGATAAGGCATACGGACAGTATTTTGGTTTTACGGAACAGGAAGTTTATCAAATGCTGGATTATTATCATGTATCTGAAAAAAAAGAGGAACTAAAAAACTGGTATGACGGTTATTTGTTCGGAGATAAGGAGATTTATAATCCGTGGTCTGTGATCAATTATATTGCAAAAAACTGTACTCCCCAGGCTTATTGGGTAAATACTGGAAAGAACGAGATTTTAGAGGATGTTTTAAAGGTTGCTACGGACGATATTATAGAGAAATTATACTCTTTATTGCAGGGTGAAAAAAATGTGGCTAGAATTGACCTGAATGTTGTCTATCACTCCTTGATAGATGAACCGGCCAATATTTACAGTTTGTTACTGGCTGCCGGTTATTTAAAGGTTCTGGAAAAAAGGTTGCAGGCAGATGGATCATATCTGTGCGAGGTTTGCATTCCAAATAAAGAAATTGCGGCGGTCTATAAAAATGAAGTATTGTCGCATTTATTGCAGATTGGAGCTATCACAAGAGCAACCGCAAATAAAATTGCAGAAAGTCTTTACTTGAATAACTCCTGTAATTTACAGCAGGCCATTGCAGAGTATATGGATAGTTCTGTCAGTTTTTATGACGCAGGTACAGAAATTTTCTATCATGGGTTGATGCTTGGATTGCTTGCGTTATTGGACACCCAATACAGAATAAAGTCTAACAGGGAATCTGGGGATGGTAGGTATGATATTAGCTTGATTCCAAGAGAAAAAGGATATCCAGGAATTATTATGGAACTGAAATGGAAGAAAAATTTAACGGAAAAAGAACTTGCAGGTCTTGCCGTGACAGCATTGAACCAGATTAATGAAATGAGATATGATGCAGAAATGCGTGAATACGGGATTCAGAAGATACTAAAATTTGGAGTTGCTTTTTCTGGTAAGAGAGTTAAGGTAGAAACAATATAGAGCTTAGAATCCTGCACGGATTTTAAGAAGATGTGATGTGAAAAATATAAAAAGGGGTAAAGATTATGAAGATCAACAGGGAAAAGGTAGAACAGCTGGTAAGGACGATGAAACCATTATTTACAGACAGCAGCCGGGCTTCTCAGATTAAGACAAAAGGGGCCTGCGATTATGTGACACAGGTGGATATCCAGGTACAGAAGCTGATAAAAGAGGGGCTGTATCAGATGTATCCTCAGGTACAGTTTATGGGGGAAGAGCAGGACAATACTGCCATTGACCGGAAAGGTGATTTCTGGATCCTGGATCCTGTAGATGGCACTACCAACCTGATCCACGATTTCCGTCACAGTACATTGTCACTGGCTTATGCAGAGGCAGGAACGGTAGAACTTGGAATCGTATATCAGCCCTATACAGACGAAATGTTTGTGGCAGTAAAAGGAAAAGGCGCCTTTTTAAATGGGAAACCGATCCATGTAAGTGAAGCAAAAACACTGTCAGAAAGTCTGGTCACCATTGGAACCAGTCCTTATTATCATGAACTGGCAGACTGGATTTTTAAGGTATTTAAAGAAGTATTTTTATCTTGTCAGGATATCCGCCATTTAGGCTCCGCAGCTCTTGACATGGCATATGTAGCCTGTGGGAGAGTGGATGCGTTCTTTGAGGCAATCTTACAGCCCTGGGATTTTGCGGCGGCGAAACTTTTGATTGAGGAAGCCGGGGGAAAGGTGACTGATTTTAGCGGAAATGATATTCCCACAGGAGAACCCGCAGAGATTCTTGCTGGAAATGGCAAAATAAACGAAGAATTGCTGGAAATCATAAGGAAAGATGGCGATAATTGATAAAAAAACAAAAATTATAATATAATATCCGATTTTTCACATATTTTTCACCTTTTTATTCTGATACAATTTTTATATCAGATATTTTATATCACATATTTTTAAGGAGGAAAAAGTATATGAAAAAAAGTATCATGCGTGTTTCAGCAGCAGCTATGGCAGTCCTGATGGCAGCAGGAAGTGAAACTGCAAAAACAGATTCTGGGAATGGCGAAGGTGTTACCATCCGTCTGGTACATTACATGGGTGAGCAGGCAAAGAGAGATGCCTTAGACGCTATTCTGGCAGATTTCAAGAAAGAAAATCCAGATATTAATGTAGATATTGAAGTAGTATCCTCTTCTTCCTATATTGCAACTTATAAGAACTATATTGCAGCGGGAGAAGCTCCTGATATTATGTTCGGCAAACCTCAGAACCTGACAGAATTTGTAGAAGCAGGATATCTGATGGACTTAAAAGATGAAAAGTGCCTGGAAAATGTACTGCCAATGTTAAAGGATGAGTGTACTGTAAACGGCGGTGTTTATGGCTTCCCTATTGATGCGCAGGTTAAGGCATGCTTCTACAATAAGAAGATGTTTAAAGAGGCCGGTGTAGAAGTTCCTCAAACAAAGGATGATTTCTTTAAGGTATGTGATACCTTTATGGAAAAGGGAATCTATCCAATGGTACATCCTTACAACTTTATCCACGGTGTATTCCATGAGCTGGATTCCTATTTCACCAGTATGGCAGCAGCAACTGGAAACGAGGATGTCTGGATGAAGTCCCAGAAGGGCGAAGCAGAACTTTCTGACAACGCAACTGTAAAAGAAGCAATGGAAATGTTCTCCAAGCTGGCTTCCTACAAGGATGCAGGTGATACAGCAGTTGACCAGACACAGGGTATCCAGAACTTTGCTGCAGAGCAGAGACCTATGTATATCAACGGCGGCTGGCTGATGGGTGATACGCTGGCAGCTAACCCGGATGGTGAATTTGGTATGTTCCCAATGCCATGGTCCAACAATCCAGATGACAACAAGATGTGGGTTGGTATTGATGACTGCTTCGTAATTTCTTCTCAGACACAGCACAAAGATGAAGTTATGAAACTGATGGAATTCATTGCGAATGATGAAAGCTCCAAGACCTGGATGAGCACAGCAAAACTGATGACCAGCAACGTAAACGTATCTGTTGATGATGAAAATGATCTGATCAAGGCTATCAAGTCTTACATGGATGAAGGAAAGATCGTTTCCAAGAGTCTGGTACCTGATTATACTTCCGAATTTTCAACCGCTTTCCGTACAAAGCTGCAGGAGTTTGTAACTCTTGATGACAGCCAGCGTGACGTAGATAAGCTGCTGAAGGATATTGATGCAGAAATCGCTTCCATTCGTCAGTAATTAGGACCGGATACAGCAGGCTGTAAGGTCAGAGTGGCAAAGCGGCCCGTGCCGCAGCCGCTCTGACCTTTTGTTGTATATTATGTATAGGATCTGGAGGTTAAAACATGAATCATAAAACGAAAAAGAGAATCCAGGAATTTACATTTGTCCTTCCGGCACTTATCATGTTCCTGATTTTTGTGATCGTCCCATTTATCCAGGGATTTCCCATGTCTTTTACAAAATGGGATGGTATGAGCCCTAATAAGCCTTTTGTAGGTTTCAGTAATTATCTTCGCATTTTTCAGGATGGAAATGTGATCAATGCGACAAAAAATACGCTGATCTTTACAGTGCTTACCATGATATGTTCCAACCTGTTTGGACTGTTGTTTGCACTGATGATTGCTAAGGTTTCTAAGATCAATAATATCTTAAGAACCTGTATTTTTGTGCCCTACTGTTTAAGCCTGGTGCTTTCTTCTTACATCTGGCGTTATGTATACAGTGATGTGTTCTATCATATCTTTGGTATCCCAAGTCCTTTGGGAAGCACTGTATGGGTTATGTTAGGCCTGGCAGTGATCTCTGTATGGAGAGATGCAGGTTATTGTATGGTGGTGTATATTGCGGCGATCCAGGGTGTTTCTACCGATTATTATGAAGCCGCAGACCTGGAAGGAGCCACCCACTGGCAGAAATTCCGTGATATCACACTTCCAATGATCGCTCCGGCAGTTACCACCAATTTTACACTGCTTTTAGCATGGGGAATGAAGGTGTTTGATTATCCTATGGCAGCTACAGCAGGCGGCCCTGGAAGAGCATCTGAGACAGTTGCCATGCTGATCTATAATAACCTGTTTACGTATTACCGGGCTGGTTATGGACAGGCCATCGCAGTTGTATTTACAGCTGCAATTTTCGTAGTAAGTACCATTGTTTCAAAAACACTGCGTGCAAGGGAGGTAGAGATCTAATGGATAAAACGCTGCGTAAAAGCCTCTTTTTTATATTGAAGATTTGTGTTACTTTGTTGGTAATCAGTCCTTTTTATATTGCCATCATCTATTCTGTAAAATCAAAGCCTGAGATGGTCACTAACCGTCTGGCTTTTCCAAAGACCATCCACTGGGATAATTTTACAAGAGCCATTGAAACTTCCAATTTCGGTCTGGCAATGAAAAACAGTCTGATCACTACAGTTGTGGCCGTTTTTGTGATTACTTTAATCTGTACGATGGCAGCGTATATCATTGCCCGCAAAAATAACCGTTTTTATAATACCATTTATTATATTTTTGTAGGCGCCATGATTATTCCTTTCCAGTCTATTATGACACCGCTTTACATTGACATGGCAAAATGGAAACTGTTAAATACACTCCATGGATTTATCATGGCAAAGATCGGGTTTCAGATCGCCTTTACCGTGCTTTTGGTTTCCGGTTTTGTAAAGAGTATCCCAAAAGATCTGGAGGAAGCGGCTGCTATTGACGGAGCAGGCATTTATCAGGTGTTTTTCCGCATCGTATTCCCACTTATGAAGCCGATCATCCTCACATCTGTGGTTTTAAATACATTAAATGTATGGAATGATTTCCAGATGTCTTTAACTCTTCTTCAGAGAAAAGAGGTGCGAAATATCCCGCTGACCCAGTATTTCTTCTTTGGGGAGAACAGCATTGAACTGGGACTGGCATTCGCACTGTTTATCATGTCTATGATACCGATCCTGGTGCTGTATCTGACACTGCAGAAATATATCATCGGCGGTATTACATCAGGTGCAGTTAAGGGATGACAGGAGGAGCTATGGAGCAGAAGGATAACAGAGTACATTTCAGAAAGACTTTATATTTTAAAATGGTGGTGGTGACGGTTTTTCTGGGATTTACCTTTTTCCTGGCCCTTGGCTTTATTTATCAGCTGAGTACAGAGCGTTTCCGAAAGGAAATGACAGCCCAGTCTGATGCACTGACAGAACAGATCTGCCAGAATGTAGAAACTGTTTTAAAGGAACTGGTGGAAAAAACAGTACCCTTAGTGACCACAAATGAAAGGATTGCACCCCTTATTTCGGATATAACGCCACAACACAATGTATATGATCCATACCGTATGATCAGGGTGCGTTATAGCCTGGATGAACTGATCGGTATGAATGAGGGAAGCAACTGGATGGCGGTAGTAGATCGGGCAGAGAGAGTTTACCTGTCCTACAGGCTTTCGGCATCTGTTCGCTATATTCCGGATTGGAATGACATTTTAAGCCTGTATCAGGCCAATTATGAACGGTTAAACAGCCGTCCGGGAACCATTGTATGGGCAGCCAGCAATGGACCTGGTGGGATCATCCTTATGCGGCACATATTTAACTCTGCCACCATGGAATTTGTGGGAACGATTATGGCAGAAGTGAACAGTCAGCCGGTGCAGAGTATTTTTGCAAATAGCCACATGGACAAGGCGGGAGACTTTGCGCTTTGTGATGCTTATGGAAATGTGATCTGTTCCACTTATCAGGACCAGGAAGAAAATTTAAGTGTGCAGAATATACGGGAAGAAAGTTTAAGTGATGATCCTAAGATCATAGAAACAGAGTATCCCATTAATAAGGGAAAATTAAAGATCCTTCATACCGTTGATCTGGAAGAGAAAAACCAGAAATATACGGATCTTCTGCGTCTGATCGTGTGGATTGGCCTGTTTGTATATGTGGCTATTATCCTGTTTTTATGGTTTACATTTGGACGGATGGCTCAAAATATGAAGGTAATGCTTGAAAATATCAACCGGATCTCCCGGGGCGAATTTGAACTGGTGCCGTTACGTTTCCCTGAGGGCGATGAGTTAGATATTCTGGAAAAGAATATTTCCAGAATGGCAGTGCGTATTCGCAGACTGATGAATCAGGTAGTCCACGACCGGGAACAGAAGCAGAAAAATGAATACAGTCTATTAGAAACCAGATACCATGAACTGCAGGCCCAGGTGAATCCCCATGTGCTGTTTAACATCCTTCAGTCTATTAATGGAACGGCACAGATCGAAGGGGATATGCGGGTCAGCCGCCAGATCTGTCTTCTGGCCAAGTTTTTTCGGGGAAATATTGACCGCAGCTATACTTTCTGTACCTTAGGGGAAGAAATGGATTATGCGGAAAATTATTTAAAATTGTATATGGATATTTACCAGGAACGTTTGAATGTGGAGATTCAGGTGGAAGAGCCGTTAAAATATGCAAAGATTCCTACGTATATCTTACAGCCTGTAGTGGAAAATGCGGTAGTTCATGGAATGGAACCATCCTTAAAGCCCTGCATGGTACGAATCAGAGCAGTAAAGGAAGGGGAAAAGATGTGCATCCATGTGTGGGACAATGGAGTAGGTATTGATACAGAAAAACTGTTAAGCCTGCAGACTGGAAAAGCACAGTCAAGGCGGATTGGGCTGCGAAATGTGCAGGAACGGATCAGGATCTTATATGGGGAAGGTTATGGTCTGAAAATCGATTCCAGACAAAACGAATTTACGGAAGTAGCGCTTACGCTTCCTGTAAGGTCTGAGGATCAGCCATAAAAAGCAGGTCATAGGGGGTAAGCGTGATTCTGAAAGGAGACGAAAGTTTGTATTCAGTAGTGGTGATCGATGATAACAGGATCGCAGTGGAAGCTATTGTCCGTTCTACGGACTGGGATCTATGTGGTTGTCAGGTGGCAGGAAGTGCTTATGACGGAGTGGCTGGGCTGCGGCTTATTGAGGAAGTACAGCCGGATATTGTGGTGATCGACATTCAGATGCCTGGATTTAATGGCCTTGAGGTGATTGGAAAAATGCGGGAGCAGAAAAAGAATATCCAGTTTATTATTATTTCCGGCTACAGTCAGTTTGAATATGCCAGACAGGCGCTGCGCTATGAAGTAAAGGATTATCTTTTGAAGCCGGTTATGAAGGAAGAGATGGAGGCGGCTTTAAAGCATGTGGCAGATGAGTTGAATACACTGAAAAGAAAAAATAAGCAGGAAGAGGACTTAAATGATCCTTTATCCGGGGAACTTAAACGGATACGAAAAGGAATGGATGGCTATTCGCTGGTGGTATCCGGCGCATTGAAACGGATCGAGCATGATATGGATAAAAATATCAGTCTTGGTGATATGGCAGGTGAATTTTTGATCTCGCCCGGCCATTTCAGCAAATGTTTTAAGCGGGAAACAGGTGTAGGTTTTGCCTCTTATGTGACAATGGTAAAAATGGAGAAAGCAAGAGAATTGTTAAAGGATCCGCAGAATCGGGTGGGAGAAGTGGCAAGAATGCTGGGATATAGTGATTATGCTTATTTTTTTCAGGTGTTTAAGAAGCAGTTTGGGTATGCTCCAAGAGAAATCAAAGCAGGAGATAAGAAAGAAGGAAAAGTCCAGCTAATAAATGTCAATAGAAAATGGAAAAAAATTTTCTTAAAAAAA
>ENA-UONU01000189-UONU01000189.1-human-gut-metagenome-genome-assembly--contig:-CS51-NODE-189-length-89447-cov-9.683439_pt1 | contig 89447 bp, 86 predicted proteins | sample MGYA00242462_ERZ724009 | MGnify/ENA metagenome assembly ERZ724009 | reverse complement strand
TCCGCAACGGTTATTTATTATAACCGATTGTTTTTCATTTGTCAACAACTTTTTTTATTTATTTTTTCGTTTTTTTCAAACGATCTTGCGCTCTCTCAGACGCGAGATATATAATACCAAACATATCTTCATATGTCAACAACTTTTTTAAGATTTTTTGTTTTATTTTTTCTCAGCAGGATTTTTTCCGATTTGTGTGATTAAAAGCGAATATTTAGACAATTTCAGGCTTCCGAAGAAGCCTAAAACTCATCTATGCCGAAAACATTTACATAAGATATTTCTTTATATATCTTCCTGTATATGATACCGGGCTTTCTGATACTTCTTCCGGCGTTCCCTTTGCGATCACCGTACCGCCCTTGTCTCCGCCTTCGGGTCCTATATCAATAATATAATCAGCTGTCTTGATCACATCCAGATTATGTTCAATCACTACTACTGTATTTCCACCATCAGATAAGCGCCGGAGAATCTCAATCAGTTTATGAACATCGGCAAAGTGAAGCCCTGTGGTGGGCTCATCCAAAATATAGATGGTCCTTCCCGTTCCGCGCTTGGAAAGCTCCGTCGCCAGCTTGATTCTCTGGGCTTCTCCGCCAGAAAGTTCTGTAGAGGGCTGTCCCAAACGGATATATCCAAGCCCTACATCATAAAGGGTCTGAATCTTTCTGGTAATAGAAGGTACATTTTCAAAGAACGTCAGAGCATCCTCCACCGTCATATTTAACACATCATAAATGTTCTTCCCCTTATACTTCACCTCCAGAGTCTCCCTGTTATACCTCTTTCCGCCGCAGACCTCACATGGCACATATACATCCGGAAGAAAATGCATCTCAATCTTGATGATCCCGTCGCCGGAGCAGGCCTCACAGCGTCCGCCCTTTACGTTAAAGCTAAAACGTCCCTTGCTGTATCCCCTGGCTTTGGCGTCACTGGTAGAGGCAAACAGATCGCGGATCAAATCAAATACTCCTGTGTAGGTGGCCGGATTAGATCTGGGAGTGCGTCCAATTGGAGACTGGTCAATGGCAATAACCTTGTCCAGCTGTTCCGTGCCTTCTATACACTTATGCTTTCCCGGTATGGTTCTCGCCCGGTTCAGCTTTTTCGCCAGGGCTTTATACAGAATCTCATTTACAAGAGAACTCTTTCCTGATCCGGATACACCTGTAACGCAGGTCATCACTCCCAGCGGGAATGATACATCAATATTTTTCAGATTGTTCTCCGCCGCCTTTCGTACTGTAATCCAGCCAGCAGGGGGCCGACGCTTTTCCGGCACAGGAATGCGGATGCGGCCGCTTAAGTAGGCCCCTGTAATAGAATCCGGGTTTGCCATAATTTCTTCTGCCGTACCTACCGCTACGATCTGCCCTCCATGTTCACCGGCCCTGGGGCCAATATCTACAATACAATCCGCCGCCCGCATGGTATCCTCATCATGCTCCACTACCAGGACACTGTTGCCAAGATCCCGCAGGTGAAAAAGGGTCTTTAAGAGCTTGTCATTGTCCCTCTGGTGAAGGCCGATGCTTGGCTCATCCAGAATGTATGCCACGCCCACCAGACCGGAACCGATCTGCGTTGCCAGACGGATGCGCTGGGCCTCTCCGCCAGATAAGGTGCCCGTAGCCCGCGAAAGAGACAGATAATCCAGTCCCACATCAATGAGAAAGCTGATCCTGGCACGAATCTCCTTTAAAATAGACTCTCCGATGGTCTGCTGCATAGGGGTCAGCTTCAGCTCATCCATAAACTCCTTAAACTTCACAATGGACATATTAGTGGCTTCATAGATGTTCCTATCCCCCACCGTTACCGCCAGAGATTCCTTTTTCAGTCTCTGTCCGCGGCAGACCGGACAGGGCGTAATGCGCATATACGTCTCATATTCTGCCTTGGAGGCCTCAGAAAAGGTTTCCTTGTAACGGCGGCTGACATTTTCAATCAGCCCCTCAAAGGCCACATCATAGACGCCTTCGCCTCTCTGGCTTTTATAGCGCACCTTTACCTCATGCCCTCCGGTGCCGTACAGCAGGATATCATGGATTTCCTTGGGATATGCCTCAAAGGGGGTATCCAGATCAAAGTGGTACTCTTTTGCCAAAGCGTCCAGGATCGCCCGGGTAAAGCTCCCCTTATCCGTACAGGACTGCCAGCCTAAAACTACGATAGCGCCCTGGTTAATCGAAAGAGACGGATCTGGAATCATCAGGTTTTCATCAAACTCCATCTTATAGCCCAGTCCAAAACACTCCGGACAGGCTCCGAAGGGATTGTTAAAGGAAAAACTCCTCGGCTCTACCTCATCGATACTGATATTGCAGTCCGGACAGGAAAAGCTCTGGCTGAAATTAACTGGCTCCCCTCCGATCACATCTACCGTCATCAGGCCGCCGCTTAAGGCCATAACCGTCTCAATGGAGTCTGTCAGACGATTTTCAATCCCTTCTTTCACTACCAGACGGTCTACCACGATCTCTATATTGTGTTTGATATTCTTTTCAAGATGAATCTCCTCAGAAAGCTCATAGAGATTTCCATCAATCCGTACACGCATATAACCGCTTTTTCTGGCCTGCTCCAGAACCTTTACATGCTCTCCCTTCCGTCCCCGGACCACAGGCGCTAACAGCTGCAGCCTTGTACGCTCCGGCATAGCCATAATCTGGTCTACCATCTGATCAATGGTCTGCTTGTGAATCTCCCTTCCGCACTTCGGACAATGGGGGATTCCCACTCTGGCATAAAGAAGCCTCATATAATCATAAATCTCTGTCACCGTACCCACCGTGGAGCGCGGATTACGGTTCGTGGATTTCTGATCAATGGAAATGGCCGGAGACAGGCCTTCAATGCTTTCTACATCCGGCTTTTCCATCTGTCCTAAAAACTGACGGGCATAGGAAGACAGGGATTCCATATAGCGTCTCTGTCCCTCTGCATAAATCGTGTCAAACGCCAGTGAAGATTTTCCAGAGCCCGAAAGGCCCGTCAAAACCACCAGCTCATCTCTGGGAATATCCACGGAAACATGCTTCAGATTATGTTCGCTGGCTCCCCGGATCTTAATGTATTGCTTTGCCATGGCGTAAACTCCTAAAATCATTTGATGCAATCAGTATATCACATCAAAGCCTGTTTTTCAAACATTTGTTCGATATTACAAAAAAGGAAATTCCTATCTGCACAGACATTCCTTTCCTTTAAAAACCTCGCACATAATTCCGGCTCCCAGACGAAATCCGTCACAGAAGGTCTGGCTTTTTTCTATATAAGTCAGCTCCAGATAATGCTCTAACAGCGCATCAAAACTCTTTCGGCTTTCATCGTCCAGCTTTTTTGAAAATTCCTCGATTTCCTGAACTGACTGTCTGCACAGCCGGTCATACTCCTCATTTCCCTGAATCACGTTTTCTGCCGGAGTTAAATCTCCCGCATACAGCTGCTCCAAAATACTGCTCATCTGTCTTACCTGCCTTTCTTAATTTAGTACATATGTTCGGGTATTTCATCATAACACAGCCCCGGAGCAAATGCAATCGAACAAAACCTTACAATTGCACCCGTCCGGGGCTGTAATCTTTCTTTTATTCTTCCTCTTTCAAGGTATTTTCCCCATCTGCGCTCTGTTTTTCAAAAATCTCCATAAACTCTTCCCCGGTGATCGTCTCCTTATCCAGAAGATAAGCCGCAATCTCATGGAGCTTTGTCTCGTTTTCCTTTAAAATGTGAATTGCCTTTTCATGCTGCTCCCGGACGATCTGAACTACCTTTTCATCAATCCGTTTGGCTGTTTCCGGAGAGCACATCAGAGAGGTATCTCCTCCCAGATACTGATTATTCACCGTTTCCATGGCAACCATGTCAAATTCATCCGTCATGCCATATCGCGTTACCATGGCTCTTGCGATCTTGGTTGCCTGCTCGATATCATTGGAGGCTCCTGTGGTAATAGAATGGAAAATAACTTCCTCTGCCGCCCGTCCGCCTGTAAAGGTGGCAATCTTATTTAACGCCTCATCCCGGCTCATCAGATACCGTTCGCCCTGATCAACCTGCATGGTATATCCAAGGGCTCCTGAAGTTCTTGGAATTATGGTAATCTTCTGAACGGGAGCGCTGTGGGTCTGACAGGCCGCTACCAGAGCGTGTCCCACCTCATGGTACGCCACGATCCGGCGCTCATCCGGCGGAATCACCGCGTTTTTCTTCTGGTAGCCTGCAATGACGGTTTCCACACTTTCCTGAAGATCCTCCTGGCACACCGCCTTTCTTCCAAAGCGCACCGCCCGCAGCGCAGCCTCATTGACAATATTTGCAAGTTCTGCGCCGCTGGCTCCTGCCGTAGCCCTGGCAATGGCATTATAATCTACATCATCGGACATCTTAACCTTCTGTCCGTGTACCTTTAAAATTGCCTCTCTTCCCTTTAAATCAGGCAGCTCTACCGGTACCCGGCGGTCAAACCGTCCCGGACGCAGCAGGGCCGGATCCAGGGATTCCGGACGGTTGGTTGCCGCGAGGATTACCACGCCCTTCTTTCCGTCAAAGCCGTCCATCTCTGTCAGAAGCTGATTTAAGGTCTGCTCTCTCTCATCATTTCCGCTCATACCGCCGCCGTCGCGCTTCTTTCCGATGGTATCGATCTCATCAATAAACACAATACAGGGAGCCTTTTCATTGGCCTGCTTAAAGAGATCTCTCACCTTGGCAGCGCCCATACCCACAAACATCTCTACAAATTCTGAACCGGAAATGGAAAAAAACGGAACATGGGCTTCGCCTGCCACAGCCTTTGCAAGAAGGGTTTTTCCCGTTCCGGGAGGGCCTACCAAAAGAGCGCCCTTTGGCAGATTGGCTCCGATATCCGCATATTTTTCCGGATTGTGAAGGAAATCTACAATCTCCTTTAAAGCGTCCTTGGCCTCTTCCTCTCCAGCCACGTCACGAAACGTAACGCCGGTTTCATTTTCCCCGTAAATCTTTGCATTGGACTTGCCAAAGGTCATGGCGTTTCCGCCGCCCATGCGCTTTGCCATCATCCGCGCCATAATCTGTCCTATGACTACAAACATCAGGATTGGGAAAATCCATGTCATCAGAAAATTAACCAGGGGGGATTCCTTGTGCGGGATCTGTTTGGTATAAACCTCCACCCCTGCCGCTGAAAGCTTGGCCTCCAGTTCATCTTCCGTAACCATATTTCCTGTCTTGTAGGTTATGGCAGACCACTGGGGTCTGGCTCCCTCCTCCGGCTTTAACGAATAAACAATCTCTGTATTGTCACTGCTTACATATGCCTCTTTGATATTTCCCGCATCCAGCTGAGCCGTAAACTCACTGAACGGCACCTCCATGGAGCGTTCCATCATAGACGGGAATACAAGTGCATTTAAAACCATCACGACCAGAAGGACGATGATGTAATAATAGAGAAACGGCTTTTTATTTCCGTCATCGCTGTTTTTTATACCCATACAGTTTCTTCCTTTCCCAGACCGGCTGCGCATATTTTACCACCGCCGCTGTATATAGCTAAGATAATACCAATTTTACCTTTTATCAATAGACTTTATCAAATATTCTCATAATTTATTGGAATTTAATCAAAAAATCCCGCAGCTGGCACATACAGCGCCGAAGCCGCAGGATTCCCTGTTTTATAATACCTTGCTTAAAAAACTCTTTAAACGCTCATTTTTAGGATTTGTGAAAAATTCCTCAGGAGCTGCCTCCTCCATAATATAACCGCCGTCCATAAACAGAACGCGGGTAGCTACCTCTCTGGCAAAGCCCATCTCATGGGTAACGACCACCATCGTCATCTTCTCTTCTGCCAGATCGCGCATAACGTTTAATACTTCTCCTACCATCTCCGGATCAAGGGCTGAGGTAGGCTCATCAAAGAGCATCACATCCGGCTTCATGCAGAGAGCTCTCACAATAGCGATTCGCTGCTTCTGTCCTCCGGAAAGCTGGCTGGGATAAGCATGGGCACGGTCTGCCAGCCCCACGCGCTCTAACAGCCGCATGGCCTCTTTTTCTGCCTCCTCCTGGCTGATTCCCTGAAGCTTTACAGGGCCGATGGTAAGATTTTTCATAATGTCCATATGAGGGAACAGATTAAACTGCTGGAATACCATTCCCATCTTCTGGCGATGCTTATCAATGTTTGTCTTTGGATCTGTGATATCGGTTCCCTCAAAGAAAATATGGCCTCTGGTGGGCTCCTCCAGACGGTTTAAGCACCGAAGGAAAGTACTCTTTCCGGAGCCGGAAGGTCCGATCACGAAAACCACATCGCCTTTATTGATATCTACACTGATATCCTTTAATACATCTACGGCTCCAAAGCTTTTCCCAAGACCCTGAACATGGATCAGCGCTTCTTCTTTCTTATTACCGCTCATTCTGACGCAGCCTCCTTTCCAGAATCTGGATCAGTTTTGTAAAGATCAATACAATCGTAAGATATACCAGCGCCACTGCGATCAAGGGCATAAATGCGCTGTAGGTCCTGCTTCGTATAATATCGCCGCCCTTGGTAAGATCCTGAATGGCAATATAACCGGAAACAGAGGTTTCCTTTAAAAGAGAAATAAACTCATTACACAGGGTAGGAAGCACAACCTTAAATGCCTGAGGCATAATGATGTAGCGCATGGTCTGAAAATAGTTAAAGCCAAGGCTTCGTCCTGCTTCCATCTGTCCCGGATCGATCGACATGATACCGCTTCGGAAGATTTCAGCTACATAAGCGCCGGAATTGATTCCAAAAGCCATAATCGCCACGATCACCTTGTCGATGCGTGCGCTGCCGAATACAACAAAATAGATGATCAGCAGCTGTACTACAACCGGCGTTCCGCGGATTACGGTCAGATAAATCTGACAGATCACATTGAGGAATTTAAGTTTTCCCGTTTTATCATGGGTGGAGCGGATCATTCCCACAATAAAGCCCAGCACAATACCCATAAGGCAGGCAAAGCAGGTGATGATCAGAGTTGTCTGCAGACCATCTGTAATATAACGCCACCGATCCTCAGATATAAAATTTAAATAAAATGCATTTGTAAAATTTTCCCACATTCCACTTTTCCCTTTCTTTTATGAATGTGTAAGCCAGAACAGTTCCTTCGTTCCGGAATCTGTCTCACCTCTGCTTGCTGCTCTGTGACGGGACGCAGGCAGACAGCCGCCCGCAGCAGATTTCAGACAGGCTCCGGAAAAGACCCGGCCCGCACCTGGCGGACCGGATATTGGCTGATTCTTATTCTGCTGTGATGTATTTTGCTACGATCTCATCCAGAGTCCCCTCGGACTCTAACTCAGAAAGTGCGCCGTTGATCTTGTCAAGGAGTTCTGTATTTCCCTTCTTAACAGCAATCGCATATTCCTCCTCTGTAAAGGCCTCATCTAACATCTTGATGCCCTCAGTCTCAGCTACGAACGTCTTTGCCGGCTCGCCATCGATCACAACTGCATCGATCTTGCCCTGGCTTAATGCCTGAACAGCCTCAAAACCCTTGTTGTAACGCTCTACGGTCGTTCCCTCTGCCTCCAGATCGGAAACATAGATATCGCCGGTGGTTCCCAGCTGAACGCCTACTACAACACCCTTTAAGTCATCCGGGCCTGCAATCGCGCTGTCTTCTTTTACGATGATCATCTGGGATGCCTTTGCGTAAGTATCAGAAAAATCTACAGACACTTTTCTGTCCTCAGTTACGGTCATGCCAGCCAGACCCATATCGGCCTTTCCGGAAGTAATTTCAGGAATAACGGAATCAAATGCTACATCCTCGATCTCTAACTCCATGCCCATCTTATCTGCAATGGCTTTTGCAATCTCTACGTCAATGCCAACGATCTCGCCGCCGTCATGGTACTCATAAGGCGGGAACTCTGCGTTGGTTGCCATTACCAGAACACCGCCTGCTGCTTCGGTCTCTTCCTTAGCCGCTGTGGTCTCTTCTGCCTTTGGGTCCTCTGCCTTGGTATCCTCTGCTTTTGCCTCTGTCTTAGCTGCTGTGGTCTCTGCAGCAGAACCGCCGCAGGCAGTTAATGATGCTGCCATTAAAGCTGCTGTAAATGCAAGTACATATTTTTTCATAATGCTCTCTCCTCTTTCTGCTTTGCTTAATCATGCATATGTATGCATAAATATAAATTCAGTAACGTTTTATATTATAGACACTTTTTTCATTTTCGCAAGAGGTAATTTTTGATTCACCTCATTTTGTCCAGTTTTTACTGTAAAACATTGCTTCGGGCCGCCTGAATCAGATGCTTTGCCAGTACTGCAGTGGTTACGGCTCCTACGCCTCCCGGCACTGGTGTAAGGAGAAGGTTCCGGCTCTCCATGGATGCCTGATCCACATCACCGCAGAGTTTTCCGTTTTCGTCCACATTAATGCCCACATCAATCACCACCGCGCCATCTGATACCCAGCTTTCTTCCACCATTCCCGCCTTTCCTGCCGCAGCTACTAAGATCTCAGCCTGCCGGCAGATTTCAGGAAGCTCTTTGGTGCGCGTATGGCAGATCGTCACGGTAGCGTTTTCCTTAAGGAGCAGCATGGACAGCGGTTTTCCTATTACCATGCTCCGTCCGATCACTGCCGCACGCTTTCCTTCTATAGAAATGTTATTTGCTTTCAGTATTTCGATTACCGCCTCTGCGGTACAGGGAGCAAAACCGGAGGGATCTCCGGAAAACACCTTTGCAATGTTTACCGGTGAAATACCATCCAGATCCTTTTTTGGATCGATCATGGCTTCAATCTCCTTCTCCTTTATCTGCCTCGGAAGCGGGCGCAGAAGCAAAATGCCCGTAACATCCGGATCCTTATTGATCTTCTGAAAGGCTTCTTTAAACTCTTCGTCTGAAATATCCTTCGGAAATACAAAGATCTGCACCCTCAGCCCAAAGGCTTCCATCTTTTTTACAGCACTTCTTTCATAGGACATATCGTCCGGTTTTTCTCCTACCCGGATAATGGCAAGCTTGGGAACCGATCCCTGAAGCTGTTTTATTTCCTCCGCAGCCCACTCTCTGATGGCAGCAGAAACAGGAGCGCCCTTTAACAATTCCATTTTCATTTCCTCCTCATGTTTAATGGTTCTGTGTCATCAGCCCTGAAGCTGCTTTACTATTTTTTCATAGATCCGATCCGCAGCGTCTGTCCCTTCTTTTGTAAGACGCTTCGCTTCACGGTTCAGTTCTTCTGCCCTTTTACGATCCTTCATGGAACGGGTATTGATATACACGTTCATCACAGCCCCTAAAATGGCAGTACGGGCAAACTGAACGCCTACGCCCACATCACTGACCGCCATAACGCTTCCCTTCTCTGCCAGTTCCTTTAAAATCCCCAGCATTTCTGCTGCCTTTTCCATGATTTCCAGAGGAACATAGCTGGCCTGTACAAGCCGTTCCTCCATTACCTTTTCCTTATATGCCTTTTCTTCCTCCGTTGATGAGGGGAGGCGGTAACATTCTGCCAGAGGGGCAAACACCTCTGCATCCTTATCTGCCAGCATCAGAAATTCCTGCTGAAGACGTTTCAGCTCTCTTTCATAGTTCAGCATATCCTGCTCTGCCTGCGCATACCTCTTCTTTCCCAGGGTCAGGTGTACCACCATCTGTCCCAGGCTGTCTCCCAGTGCGCCTGCAAGAGCAGAGGCTCCTCCGCCGCCCGGTACGGGGGCTTTGGATGATAATAATTCCAGATAATCTTTAATCTGTGCTTCTGCTGTCATGATCATATGCATCCTTTCTACTGTACTTTAATGCCTTAATCCTGTCCCCCATCATACCACGACCTGCCTCTGTGCCACAAGGACTTTTATACTTGAGTTTCCGCATTTTGCAGTGCGCTCTGGCATCTGGTGTTCAGGACGACTTTGAAGGCCATAAGAAAACCGGAGCCCTGAACACCAGACGCCGGAGTGCGGTGTAAAGTGTGGAAACTCAAGCTTTTATAAAAGAGATTTCCTTAAAAAAGCCCTCTGCGCAGTGTATCCACAACAGCCTTGGCAGACCGCTCTGCAGCCGGCAGCGTGAATCCCCGTTCGTTGATATGCTCCAGATAATGTGCGTCTGAATTACTGATGATGCGGCAGTGCTCCAGATAAGGGTGTTCCCGTTTCAGAGAATGAAGCTTCTTCATATCCTTCAGTTCCACAGTCTGAAAGGAGCTGTCCGGAGGAATAAAGCCCAGATTGGCAATGAGGCTGTTGGAATTTTTATCAATATGGGCCGGAAACATGACACCCCCGTAGGAAGCCGCCTTTTCCCGCAACCCCTCAAAAGACAAATTAACGGCATTGATAAGCAGACAGGATTCTTCCCCGTAGACAGAATCATTTTCATCATAAATCTGCTGTTTTCCAAAAATTTCCGGGCGATTTTTTACCTTAATGAGACGGCTGTACACAAAGCGGTCAAATTCCATCGCCTGATAAAGCTCCGGAAACAGACAGACTGCGTGGACTTCCTCTGAAGTTGTCAGTTCCATCCCCGGAATCCCGATGATCCCGTATTCCTTCGCCGCAGCCAGGAACGCAGGGCAGTTTTTACAGCTGTTGTGGTCTGTGAGAGCCACTGCATCCAGCCCTTTTAACGCTGCCATTCCCGCAATATTGGCCGGCGTCATATCATCATCCCCACAGGGCGATAAGCAGGAATGGATATGAAGATCATATGCCAGCTCTGTCATTTTAACAGCTCCTTTACAGCCAGGGCCGTCTCAAATACCGGTTCCTCTGTCCGCAGCACCGTGATCCCCTGAAGAGCAGCCTTCTTCACAGCAGCCTCATCCAGCATGGCACCCTCTGCCAGAATCACACAGGCCGCATCCGCAAGAGCTGCCACTGCCAGCGTATTTAAGTTTCCCATTACCGTAACCCAGGCACAGCCTGCCGGAGCCCGTCCCATGGCAATGCTTAAAAGATCGCAGCAAAAGGGCTTTGTGATGCTCCGGTCTGTATCGTCCCCTATATTAATCTCCTGAAAAACATTTTTATCAATCAGTTCCTGTACGGTCATTCTTCCTCCCCCTCTTCCCGGCTGTCCAGAGAAGACATCTCATCCGAAATCCGCCGTATGCACTCTTTTAATGTATTTAAGGTATCCTGGCTGCTTTTATCCTTGCTGTGAAGATCGTCTGCCAGTATGGCTACCTCCTCAGAAAGCCTGTGGAGATTTTCTCTCAGATAATACACGCAGTCGGTCTCACTGGCCTCTCCCCGGACAATGTCCTCCGCCAGGGCCTTACAGGTAGGAGCTCCGCAGGAACCGCAGTCCAGTCCCGGAAATTTCTTCACAAGCCGCTCCGCCTGATTTAAACGCAGAAAGCTTTCCATCATATTATTTCCCAGATTAAATACGGGTTCAAACTGGATCTGCGTTGTCCATTTTACCGCATCCAGCTCACCATCCTCCATATGGTTTCTGGCAACAGGCATATATTTGCGCAGGCGCTTTAGCTTCACCTCTGCCACATAGGGATTTTCCACCGTAAGCACACCGCCCACACAGCCTCCGTTGCAGGCGTTCAGCTCCACAAATTTCAGATTGGTAAACTTCTGATCTTCCATATCCTCTAACACACGGATCACATTTTCAATACCGTCCGCTGCCAGATAATTTTCCGTAAACAGCCCGCTGGCTTCCCCGCCGCTGTGCCCCCAGCTGATGCCGATTTTTCCGGAAGTTCCAATAGCTGGATAATCCTCTCCCGCTACCGACTTCATGGCTGCTAACAGTCTGGGATACACATCCTTGATAGCAAGCACCTTGTCCACCTGGCTCTTTTCCGTACCAAGAGGCGCTCTCACATAGGTTACCTTGGAGGGGCAGGGAGAAATAAACATAATTCCTATCTTCTCTCTGGGAAGCCCCGTTTTCTCCATGGCCCTTCTGGCCGCCAGAATAGCCGCTACCTCTACCGGGGGATTTAAAGGAAGCAGGTGAGGAATCAGGGATGGAAAACGCACCCGGATCAGCCGCACCACAGAAGGACAGGCGGTACTGATCAAAGGAAGCTGTTCCTCATGGTCGGATATGTACTGTCTGGTGGCTTCACTGACCAGCTCTGCCGCCGCGCTGACCTCGAATACATCATCAAAGCCCATACGAAGAAGGGCCTTTAACACAATATTAGAGTCATCCAGATTGTTGAACTGGCTGTACAGAGACGGCGCCGGAAGCGCCACCGTATATTCGTACTGATTCATCGTATCCAGCTTATCGTAGGTTGCGTGTTTTGCATGATGAGGGCAGACGCGGATGCACTCTCCGCAGTCTATGCAGAACTTTTTATTGATGCTTGCCTTTCCCCCTCGGACGCGGATGGCCTCTGTAGGACAGCGCTTAATGCAGTTAATGCAGCCTTTGCACAAAGAAGGGTCAAGCCGCACGGAATGATAGAATTTATCCATTCCTCCACCCCCTCAGATATATACTGTCATGGTGATCTTTGTTCCCTCTCCGATCCGGGTATCGATCTCCATCTGGTCTGAATATTTTTTCATATTGGGAAGCCCCATCCCCGCTCCAAAGCCCAGAGAACGGATCTCATCCGGAGCCGTGGAATATCCGGCCTGCATCGCCAGCTCCACATCCTTAATCCCCGGCCCTTTGTCATCCAGGATCATATCGATCTTTTCCGGAGTAATCTCTACTGTAATCTCCCCTCCGTCTGCATGGATTACCATATTGATCTCCCCCTCATACATGGCGATGGCCACCTTCCGGATGGCCTCCGGATTCACCCCCATCTGCTTGAGCTTGCGCTTTACATCGCTGCTGGCTTCCCCTGCCCGTGTAAAATCCTCTCCGGATATGGGATATTTTAAAATAATTGCTTCTTCCATAGAAAATCTTTCCTTCCTGAATTTCCATATATCGTCGTATCAGCGCAGCACTCTCTAGATTGCCCCGCTGTTAAGCCCTGCCTGATAAAGCATTCCGCAGGAAGAAAACATCCTGTGTCCGGTGGCAAGAACCACAAGATTCCTCTCCCTTGCCATCTCAAGCATACTTTCATCCGGCTTTTTTCCTCTCACAAATATAATGCACACAATATCAAGCATCTCTGCTGTACGGATCACCTGGGGATTGCACAATCCTGTCAGCAGTACGGAATGATCCTTTGAAAATGCCAGCACATCGCTCATCATATCAGAGCCGCAGGCAGACCTTACCTCCCTGTCCAGATGCTCCTCTCCGGCCAGCACCCTGGCGCCTAATACCTCTCTTACATCTCTCACTGTCATACGCGTTCTCTCCTACCTGTTTGGTTCTGTGTTTCCGGCTACTGTCAGCATATCATTTATCCCCAATTCTTTCAATAAATATGTCTCTGTTTTTGCACATTTTATCCGCAATTCCACACAAAGTTTTTGACACATTTTCCCAGAAATGTAGATTTTTTTGACTATATGTGTTAGAATATTAACACATTGCATAATTTACAACGACGAGGAGGTAAAAACGATGGCGTGCAAAAAACAGACGGTTCCCTTTCGGGGAACACCTGAGCAGGAGGCCGCGCTGAAAGCGGTAATTGCTGATCTTAAAAGCCAGCCGGGCGCTCTGATGCCGGTGATGCAGAAGGCTCAGGAAATTTATGGATATCTTCCCATTGAAGTGCAGACCATCATCTCAGACGAGATGGAGGTTCCGTTAGAAAAGGTTTACGGCGTAGCGACCTTTTATGCACAGTTTGCCTTACAGCCCAAGGGACAGTATAAAATTTCTGTCTGTCTGGGAACAGCCTGCTATGTGAAGGGTTCCGGGGAAATCTTTCACAAGCTGGAGGAAATTTTAGGGATTACCAACGGTGAGTGTACACCGGACGGCAAATTCTCACTGGATTCCTGCCGCTGTGTAGGCGCCTGCGGACTGGCTCCTGTTATGATGATCAACGGAGAAGTTTACGGCCGTCTTACCCCCGACGACATTCCGGGCATTTTAGCCAAGTATAACTAGCCTATGATGCCGGAAATTTCCTTAAATATACTGGATGTAGCAGAAAATTCCACACGGGCAGGCGCCTCTCTTGTGACTATAAACGTCACAGCAGATACAGACGCCGACCGTCTGACCATACAGATCGGGGATAATGGCTGCGGCATGAGCGAAGAACAGCTTTCCCATGTAACAGACCCCTTTTACACCACCCGCACAACGCGGAAGGTAGGACTGGGCGTTCCTTTTTTTAAAATGGCTGCCGAAAGCGCCGGAGGGAGCTTTTCCATCCATTCCCAGATTGGAAAAGGCACAGAGGTGACTGCCGAATTTGGCTTATCCCACATTGACCGTATGCCTCTGGGGGATATAAACAGCACCATCCACAACCTGATCGTGTACCATCCGGACACGGATTTTTGCTATACATATACATACAACGGAGCTTCCTTTACCCTTGATACCAGGCAGATGAAGGAGATCCTTGGCGGTATTCCATTAAATACGCCGGAAGTATCCGCCTATATTTTGGAATTTCTGAATGAAAATCAGAAGGAAACCGACGGCGGCGCATCGCTGTGACCGCTGCCCCTTAGACAGAAGGAGGTTTATAACCCATGAAAACTCTTGCTGAATTACAGGCCATCCGCGAACGGATGCAGAGCCAGGTAAACCTGCGCGCGGAAGACCATAACCATACCCGCGTAGTAGTAGGCATGGCCACCTGCGGAATCGCCGCAGGTGCCAGACCTGTTCTCAATACCTTTGCCCAGGAGATCCAGTCCAGAGGCCTTACAGACCGCATCAGCGTAACTCAGACCGGCTGCATCGGGCTGTGCCAGTATGAACCCATTGTTGAGATCATGGAACCCGGCAAGGACAAAATTACATATGTAAAAATGAACCCTGACAAGGCCTTAGAGGTGATCGAGCGCCATCTGGTCGGCGGACACCCGGTTGAGAAATATACCATGGGCGCTGCAGGATTAAAATAAAGGAGGGACTATCTATGTATCGTTCACATGTGCTTGTCTGCGGCGGTACCGGATGTACCTCTTCCGGAAGCCCCCAGATCATGGATACATTAAAAAATGAATTAAAACGCCAGGGACTGGAGGAGGAAGTAGCGGTTGTAGAAACCGGCTGCCACGGCCTCTGTGCCCTGGGCCCGATTATGATCGTTTACCCGGATGCTACCTTTTATTCAATGGTACAGCCCGGAGACATCCCTGAGATCGTATCCGAACATCTCTTAAAGGGTCGTGTAGTAACCCGTCTTCTCTATCAGGAGACCGTAAGCCCCACTGGAGGCATCAAGGCCTTAAGCGACACAGACTTTTATAAGAAGCAGCACCGTATCGCCCTTCGCAACTGCGGTGTTATTGACCCTGAAAATATCGAAGAATACATCGGAACCGGCGGCTATCAGGCTCTGGGAAAGGTTCTTACGGAAATGACCCCGGAGGATGTGATCCAGACCCTTTTAGACGCAGGCCTGAGAGGCCGCGGAGGCGCAGGCTTTCCCACCGGCTTAAAATGGAAGCTCTGCCGTCAGAACGACGCAGACCAGAAGTATGTCTGCTGTAATGCAGACGAGGGCGATCCCGGCGCATTTATGGACCGTTCCGTGCTGGAGGGCGATCCCCATGCAGTGCTGGAGGCCATGGCCATCGCCGGCTATGCCATCGGTGCAAACCAGGGCTATATCTACGTCCGTGCCGAATACCCCATCGCGGTAGAACGCCTGCAGATTGCCATCAAGCAGGCCCGCGACATGGAACTTTTAGGCAAAAACATTTTCGGAACCGGCTTTGATTTTGATATTGACCTCCGTCTGGGCGCAGGCGCTTTCGTCTGCGGCGAGGAAACGGCTCTTATGACCTCCATTGAGGGAAAGCGCGGTGAGCCAAGGCCCCGTCCTCCATTCCCGGCGCAGAAGGGCTTATTCGGAAAGCCAAGCATCTTAAATAACGTAGAAACCTATGCCAATATCCCTCAGATCATCTTAAACGGTCCAGAATGGTTTGCTTCCATGGGTACGGAAAAGTCCAAGGGCACCAAGGTATTTGCCCTGGGAGGCAAGATCAACAACACCGGTCTGGTAGAGGTTCCCATGGGAACCACCCTAAGGACCGTAATCGAGGAAATCGGCGGCGGCATCCCCGGCGGAAAGAAGTTCAAGGCCGCACAGACCGGAGGACCTTCCGGCGGCTGTATCCCGGCTGAACACTTTGATATCCCCATTGACTATGACAACCTGATTGCCATCGGTTCCATGATGGGCTCCGGCGGTCTGATCGTTATGGATGAGGATGACTGTATGGTAGACATTGCCAAATTCTTCCTGGAATTTACTGTGGAGGAATCCTGCGGCAAGTGTACTGCCTGCCGTATCGGCACCAAACGTATGCTTGAAATCCTCACAAAGATCACCAAGGGACAGGCCGATATGGCTGACCTGGATAAGCTGGAAGAACTCTGCTACTATGTAAAGAACAATTCCCTCTGCGGCCTGGGACAGACAGCCCCCAATCCGGTGCTGTCCACCCTGCGCTATTTCCGCGACGAGTACGAGGCCCATATCAAGGAGAAGCGCTGTCCTGCCGGCGTCTGCAAGGCGCTCTTATCCTACAACATTGACCGTGACAAGTGCCGCGGCTGTACTCTGTGCGCCCGCACCTGTCCTGCCGGAGCAATCATCGGCTCTGTAAAGAATCCGCACATTATTGATCAGAACAAGTGCATCAAGTGCGGTGCCTGCATGGAGAAATGTAAGTTCGGCGCAATCTACAAAAAATAAAAGGGAGGGAATAGACGATGGAAACGATCAAACTGAAAATCAACGGCATTGAAGTCACTGCTCCCAAGGGCTCAACCATCCTGGAGGCAGCAAGACTGGCGCATATCGAGATCCCTACCTTATGCTTCTTAAAAGAGATCAACGAAATCGGCGCCTGCCGCGTATGTATTGTCGAATTAAAAAATGGAAAGCTGGTTACTTCCTGCGTATATCCTGCGGAAGACGGAATGGAAGTATTTACCAATACTCCAAAGGTCATGGATTCCAGAAAAAAGACCATCCAGCTTTTATTATCCAACCATAACCGCTCCTGCCTGTCCTGCGTACGCAGCGGACACTGCGAGCTTCAGGAGCTGGCACGAGAGCTTGGCGTAGAGGATGAGGGCTATTATGACGGCGAGACCACACCCTCTGAGATCGATACCTCTGCCGCCCATATGATCCGTGACAACAGCAAATGTATTCTCTGCCGCCGCTGCGTGGCAGTCTGCAGCGAGGTACAGGGGATTGGCGTCATCGGCGCCAATAACCGGGGCTTTGCAACTGAAATCGGCTCTGCCTTCGGTATGGGCCTTGGCGAGACCTCCTGTGTATCCTGCGGCCAGTGTATTGCCGTCTGTCCTACGGGAGCCCTTCAGGAAAAGGACTGCACGTCCGAGGTATTTGCAGCCATTGCAGATCCTTCCAAGCATGTGATCGTACAGACCGCTCCTGCTGTCCGTGCCGCTTTAGGCGAAGAATTCGGCCTTCCCATCGGCACCAATGTGGAAGGAAAGATGGCTGCCGCCCTGCGCCGTCTGGGATTTGACCGCGTATTTGATACAGACTTTTCCGCTGACTTGACCATCATGGAGGAGGCACATGAATTTTTAGACCGCGTGAAAAACGGCGGTGTCCTGCCTATGATCACCTCCTGTTCTCCCGGCTGGGTTAAATACTGTGAGCACTATTTCCCGGATATGACGGAAAATCTTTCCACCTGCAAATCCCCTCAGCAGATGTTCGGAGCCATTGCCAAATCCTACTATGCTGAGAAGATGGGCATTGATCCAAAGGATATCGTATCTGTCAGCGTTATGCCCTGTACGGCAAAGAAGTTCGAGATCGGAAGAGAGGACGAGGCGGCAAACGGCGTTCCGGATGTGGATATCTCCATCACCACCAGAGAGCTGGCCCGGATGATCCGCAAGGCAAGGATCCGCTTCCTGGATCTGCCGGATGAGAGCTTTGACGAGCCTTTAGGCCTTGGCTCCGGTGCAGGCGTGATCTTCGGCGCTACGGGAGGCGTTATGGAGGCTGCATTAAGAACTGCAGTTGAGACACTTACCGGCGAAGAGCTTCCAAAGCTTGAATTTCACGAGGTCCGCGGCACTGCAGGCATCAAGGAAGCCACCTATCATGTGGCAGATATGGATGTAAAGGTAGCGGTCGCCTCCGGCCTTGGAAATGCCAGAGAGCTGCTTAAAAAGGTAAAGTCAGGAGAGGCAGATTACCACTTCATCGAGATCATGGGCTGTCCCGGCGGCTGTGTCAACGGCGGCGGCCAGCCTCAGCAGCCGGGTTATATCCGCAACACGGTGGATATCCGCGGCTTAAGAGCTAAGGTTCTCTATGACAGCGATGAGGCAAATACCATCCGCAAATCCCATGAAAATACGGCGATTAAGGAGTTATATGCCACCTATCTGGGCGAGCCCGGAAGCGAAAAGGCGCACCATCTGCTCCATACCAGCTATGTAAAGAGAAGTATTAATCAGCACTGATCGGAACTAAAAACAGAGATGCCGGCGTCACTCCGGCATCCCCTTAAATAAAAAGCTTCCCCGCAGGACGGACCATCTGATCGTCTGCGGGGAAGCTTTTATTTATGGTTCATCCGTTTCCTTCTCTTCTTCCTGTTCCTCTAACATCTCATTTTTTTCAGGATCCCACCAGGTAAATGAGGCCGGAACCGGCGGACGTGAACCGGAAGGCTGCAAACCAGAGGGCTGCGAACTGACGGGCTGTACATCCGAAACCTGTGGATCAACAGGCTGCAAATCTGAAACCTGTGGATCGACAGGCTGCAAATCGGCAGATTTCAGGGAATCGGCTTCCTCCACTGGTTCCCTATGGACGGGAGGTTTTTCCATCTTCTCCTCCTTCCAGCGGACGGTAACCTTAAAGAGGTCATCCTCTGCTTCCAGCTTCATCGTACCGCCCTGGGCCTCAGTAAAGCTTCTTGCAATGGCAAGCCCCAGACCGGAGCCTTCCGTATTGCGGGATTCATCCCCCCGTACAAAGCGCTCTGTGAGCTCATCCGGGGATACCGTTAATTCATGTTCTGAAATATTTCGCATAGAAACAGCCACATAGCCGTTTTCCTCCCGCCTGATCTGGATATAGGCTCTGGTTCCCTTCATGGCATACTTTGTAATATTTACCATGAGGTTTTCAAAGATACGGCAGGTTTTCTGACCGTCCAGATGAAGGTATATTTTTTCCTCCGGCAGCTGAAAACGGAAGTCCACACCGCTCTTTTCAATCTTGTCGGCCAGCTCGCAGCGCACCTGCTTTAACAAGCTGACAATCTCCACCTCTTCCAGGTGGAGGGTCACGGTACCGCTGTTTGCCTTGCTGACCTCAAAAAGATCTTCGATCAGCTCCTTCAAGCGCATGGCTTTGCGGTCCAGTACCTGGATATAGGAACTGCGCTCCTCTTCTGACAGATTTTCCTGCTTTAAGAGATTGATATAAGTGATAATCGCCGTCAAAGGCGTCTTTAGATCATGGGACACATTGGTGATCAGCTCCGATTTGGTACGCTCGCTTTTTACCTCCTGGGCCACTGCTTTTTTAAATCCGTCCCGGATATGGGAAAGCTGTTCCTTGAGAGGCTCAAAAATCCCCAGATCTTCATCAAACTCCACATCCAGATTTCCCTCTGCCATGGCATTAATGCCCTTTAAGAGAAGCTGATATTTTTCTTCCATTTTTCCCCAGTATTTCTTAAAAAGGAAAAACAGTACCAGAGAGTAGATTACTAACGCCCCAATCCCCCAGAACCACAGGCAGGAAATGAGAGCCAGAATAATAAAATTGGCAATCACAGCCTTTCCAATGATCCGCGTGGACTTTCCTTCCCAGTCTGTATTGGAAAAGAGATCCAGACCCTTCAGAGTCCAGCGCTTGCAAAAGCGCAAAAATCGTCCAAGCCAGGTGCGTTCCTTAAAATAGCGCCACAGTCCCAGAGTAAATACGGCCCGTATACAGGTAATTCCCCAGTAAAGAATACCGTAAATGATGATCCAGAACATGACATTGATCAACAGCGTCATCATATGCGCCGCTCCATCTGTAAATCCGGCCTGCAGCCACTCTCTGGATAAACGGCCTTCCATGGTTGCATGGATCAGATCTACCGGAATACTGCTGATCACAGTAGCGAACCACAGCGTTCCACTGGCACATAGGGGTTCAAAGGACAAACGGCACAGTGCGCTGCGTCCTATCTCCAGGGAACGGATTCCCGGAAGTGCAAGAGCTGTGAGCGTAATCACTGCCGCGATCGCACATACAACGGAAAAATATCCGCCTCCGCTCTGGTAATCCCAGCTTCTAACCCCTGTTTCCTCTATATCACTGCCATAAAAACTGCTGCCCGCATTGGATAGATCACAGATAAAATGAATCTTCATATCCTTTGGCCCCTGAAACTCCACTCCGCTGCTGCGGTACTGGCTTCCCAGACGGGTCTCAATAGGATCATAAAACTCATAGGAGGTCATTGACTGGAACATACGGCTGCAGCTGTCCCCATCTCCCGCTATATCGGAAATACTTAATCTGCCTCCGGAAGCAAATTCCGCCGTAAACCGGATTTCATTCGCCCCGATTCCCCTTGAAAACACACTTTCTGCATCAATTACATTGCTGCGCAGACACTGCCCGTCAGGGCCTGTGACCATGTAACGGATCAGAGTTCCATTGTAGCGTTCATACATCTCTTCCCAGCGCCGTCCCAGTTCTTCGATCTGAGACTGGGCTTCATGCATCATTTCCAACTGATCCGTCTGCTCCGGGAGCTCATACTCACCCTCATAAGTGATGTCTTCTTCCATGTATGCGTCTTTCTCTGCTTTGGCTATCTTTTCATCCAGTCCCGGCAAAAAGGTCTGGGAATAGGTCAAAATCCCGCCCTTTTCCTCCTGCTTTTGCTGATGCCAGATCACATAGCTGAAATTCATAACCTGTGTTGCCAGATTGTCAAAGCGTCCGGTGTCATTTTCCCATTCCTGCCGGCTTAGGCTGCTCTGGTTTACAGCTTTTTGTTTCATATAGGGATAAAATCCCACAGTTGCTGCCGCAGATACGATTACCAGTATCACGATCAGCAGTACGCCGATCCAGTGCCTGCTACGGCTGTTTTTCAATCTTGTATCCAACTCCCCACACCACCTTTAAATATTTTGGTTCTTTCGGATTTACTTCTATCTTTTCCCGGAGATTGCGGATATGAACCATAACCGTATCCGTATTGATGGCCCGTTCGTTCCACACCCGTTCATAAATCTCATCTGCCGGGAATACCCGGCCCGGATTGCGTATCAAAAGCAGAAGGATCTTAAATTCGATGGGCGTTACCTTTACCGGCCGGTCATCAATGGTAACGCTTACCGTATCCTCATTTACCTCCAGGCCTCCGGCCCGGTAAATCCGTGCGCTTTCTTCTGCCCTTGAATGTAAACGATCCATAAAGCGGTGATAACGTCTCAGATGGGAATTCACTCTGGCTAAAAGCTCCATTGGCGTAAAGGGCTTTGTAATGTAATCATCCGCCCCCATGTTCAGCCCCAGTATCTTATCTACTTCCTCTGATTTTGCAGATAGGAAAAGTACTGGAAAGTCGAAACTTTCCCGCAGTCTTGCTACCATGGTAATACCGTCCATCCGCGGCATCATCACATCTACAATTGCAAGATCGATGGGCTGATTTTTAAGGATTTCCAGGCCCTCAAGGCCGTCGGCTGCCTGAAAAACCTCATATCCCTGGCTTTTTAAAAAGATTTCCACACCTTCCCGTATCTCTTTATCATCCTCCACTAACAGGATCCGATCCCCACTCATATCTGTTTCCTCCTTACATCCATATGATAAAATATAAAAACAAAAATAAGGTGTATAAAATATAAAAGACTTTCTAAAGATTGATTGTAGCATTTTAAAAGGACAGAGTCACCCCCTAAACAGGGATTCTCTGTCCTCTTTTTATGGTTTATTTTCTCTCCAGAAGTCCGTTTAACAGGAGGGAACCATCCTCTGCCCGTTTCGGCATCACAGTAGTATCCAGGGATACGAACCAGTCGTCCGTTACCTTCTCTCCCTTGCTGTTTTCGTAGGCCTTCGTGTCCTCATGATAGAAATAATTGGTTTCGCTGTAAATGCTGCTTGCATCCTGACCCTTTAGCTGAATGTCCTCACTGTGGCCTTCCCCTGTGCCATAGGAAATATTCCCCTCTGCCACATAGGCCGTATCTGCCCGGTTGGCGGTATAGATGGCAATATTAGGGCCTTCATTGTTAAAAGAAACATTATTGTAGATTTCAATATCCGGACAGCTGTTGGAATCAATGCCCTTTGCTTTGTTTTCGTAGGTAATGCTGTTTTTTAACACATGATGGCCGCTGATGCCGCTGCCTCCCATTTTAAATCCGTTTCCGTTTCCTGCATCGATCACGCTGCCGGATTCATCATACACATAACCGTTTTTAAATGCCACGCAGTCCTCAATGGTCACTGCTCCGATTTTTCCTGTGGCGATCTTGGCAAAGAGATCCCAGCCGTCATCTGCATTATAGGCAGCAATGCAGCCTCGGAACACATTTCCTTCTCCGCAGGTCAGCTTGGCTGCAAAGCCATCTGCATCCTCCATGGCTTCATCGCAGTTATTATAGGAGGTACAGTTTAAGATCAGGTTGTCCGAAGGCCACATATCAATGGTCTCCTCGGATGTTCCGCTGACCTGAAGGCCGGTGTTTCCGTTATTATAGGTCTTAATTCCCTCTAAAATATTGTGATGGCCTGAAAGGCGGATTCCACAATTTCCGTCGGAGGCATTGCATACGTCAATATTTTTAATATGCCAGTAATCCCCCCAAAGCTGAAGGCCTGTGCCTTCCTTTGCAAAGTCCAGAACTGCCCTTTCTCCCTCTGCCGGAGCCAGAACAATGGGCGCATCCTCTGTTCCGTCTACGCCGCGCAGAACGGTCAGCCCTTCCTTAAAGGTATAGGTACCTCCTTCCATTACAAAGCTCTGTCCGGGAGCCCCATACCGGAACGCCGTTGCCAGATCAATGGGAGCTTCCTTTGTTCCCGTCCCATCGGGTGTGCCGTCTTTGGAAATAAAGATGGTATCACCGGATAAGATACGGCAGCTTACTGTCTCATCAAAAGAAACAGTTCCGTAATTTGCAAGCTCTGTATATTCATTGATCTTATATCCCTCTTTGGGAGTAAATGCGATGATAAAATGATTTTCTCCCTCTTTTACCGGATAGGAAGCCTTTACCGGAACCTCTGCCTTTACTTCCAGAGTATCCAAAGCATTTCCTTCTTTATCGGAGATCACAGCCGTACCGTCTGCATTCGTCTTAAAGGAAAGGGGATACTCGCTGGAACCGGACGTATTGGAGGAAAGGAAGGTAAAGCTTACATTTTCCTTTTCTACAGGACGTTCCTCTGCAGGCGCATCTTTTGCCGGGTCTGTTACCTCAAATTCAATGTTGTTAAAAGTGGCATTGCAGCCTCTGGCTACAGCAAATCCTGCATAAACTGAATTATCAATTACATTCAGGTTCTCAGCACCATACAGGGTGCGGGAATATTCATTTCCCTCTTTGTCATAATAAGCTGCCTCATAGCCTGTATTGGTCTTTCGCAGCTCCATGGTGTAGGTTTCTCCCGCTGTCAGCAGTGTTTCCTTGTCAAATGCCTCTGAATCCAGAGTCAGCTTTCCTGCCTCCGGCGGCGTAGTGTCCGATTCTACTCCTGTGATCATCCGGTATCCGATGCCGTCCTTCATGGAGGTCTTTGTGCCGTCCTCATCATAATAGCTTAAACTGCTTCCGATGACTGCCGCGGAATTTGTAAAAAAGGAGCAGTCTGCCACTGTATCCTCACCAATACTGTCTCTGGCAATAATGGCTACTCCCTCCTGGCCGTCCGGCTTGGGATTGATATAGTCAATGGTTACGTCTGCCTTTAAACGGAAATTCTCTGTTTCAGGGTCAATGACTGTATAATAAAAGGAAATGCCGTCATAGCCTTCTCCTGCTGCAAATTTTCCGCCTTTTTTGTCAATGCTTCCGTCTTCCTTTACCGTACAGGAGGTAAGAGAAATCCCATTTTTCAGGCTTCCTCCCTCTGCCATGGTATTTGACTTTTCGTTGGTAGATGTGCCGAAATATGTAAACTGCCAGGTGTGCTCTTCTGCTGTTTTCGTTTCAGAAGCTGCGTCCGTTTCTGCCTCTGTCTGTACCTGTGGTTTCTCTACGTCTGCCGCTGTTGTTTCCGCCGTCTGGCTGCAGCCCTGAAGGCCCGCAGCTGCCAGACCTATGAGTAGAAGCTTTCCTATGTCTCGTCTTTTCATGTCCTGTTTTCCTCGTACCCTGATGTCCTGTTTTATTTATCCTGTTCTAAAAATGCTCCAGCCATTTTTCCGCCAGAACGATCCAGCTCTGGCACTGTGGCTCTATATTGCTCTCCTGCCCGTCTGCCGTTTCCTCCGTCGCCAGGGCAAGTCCGTGGCGTCCAACGGGATAAAGGTGAAGCTCCAAAGAAACGCCGCTCTTTATCAGGGCCTCTGCCAAAATCAGAGCGTTTCTCACCGGAACCGTCTGGTCTGTTACGGTATGCCATAAAAACACAGGAGGCGTATGGGAACCGACCTGCTTTTCAAGAGAAATCAACTCTCTCAGCATTTCCTTTTCTTCCGTCCCGCGCTCCGGGATCATCTGCTCCTCTTCCGTAAGCATCTGTCCCCACAAGAGACGTTCCACCGAGCCTCTGTGGCAGCCTTCTCCTGCCGTCACTACCGGATAGCAGAGGATAAGCCCATTAGGGCGGATCTGCTCAGGCGTTAATCCCAGAGGCCCTGACAGCCATTCCTTATCCCAGTGAACCCCCAGGCTCAAAGCCAGATGGCCTCCGGCAGAAAAGCCAGATACGATGATTCCCTCTGAATCAATCCTCCATTCGTCTGCATGCTCCCGTATCTTTGCCGTAAGCAGAGCCAGCTCCCTTAAGGCTGTGGGGAATCGCTCCGGAGCCAGACTATAATGAAGCACAAACACATGATAGCCCATGGCCAGATATTTCATGGCAATGGGTTCTCCCTCTCTGGGAGAAAGATGCTCATATCCGCCTCCCGGACAGATTATCACTGCTTTTCTCTTCTTTTCCTGTGTTTTTCCGGATTTTCCCAGAATCCAGGCTGTGTAGCTGGCCGGTTCCTTCTGCAGACGTTCCTTCCGCAGTTCTTCCGGCAGTACCAGATCCTCTGTCCACATGTTCATGGGTGTACCTCCTGTGTATGGATTCAGTGTTTTCTGAATATTCTGTATTGTAAGCGCTTACCTGAACTATCTTATATTTTTTTACATAAAAAGGAAACTGGTATCCTGCACAAAGATATGTTCTGTTTTTTGAGTATTTTGCCGGTAAGAAAAGACTTGACTTTAGAGATTAAAATGTTTCATACGTTCCCTTTACAAGCAGTTCTCCTGCCTCCATCATCACCCGCCCTCTGGCAATCACCGTATCCAGAGCAAGGGCTTCTCCCATTAAAAGCAGATCTGCGTCCGCTCCCGGCGCGATACAGCCTTTTTTCGGGAACAGCTCCAGGGCCTTTGCAGGATTGGAAGTGAAAAAGGAGAGAGCCTCTGAAAGTACAAACCCTCCGTTTAACACCAGCGAACGAAGCTGGGCATACATATTTCCCACATCCGTAACCCCCATTTCCACCAGGTTTCCATATTCGTCATAATTGGACCAACTTCCCTGTCCGTCTGAGCTTAAAGTCATCCGCTCCATGGGAACACCGGCCCGGCGGGCTTCCTCCAAAAGGCCGATCACAGGATCCTTTCCGTCTTCGATCAAACCATGAGGGAAATCCTCACAGGTCAGATCAATGGTTCCCCCAAGCTTCGCCAGCTTAAGGCTGTCCAGAAACAGCTCATGATTGCGGTTTACATGGGTGGGCTGAAAGGTTTTCACGGGAATCTCCGTCTCCTCCAGTGCCTCAAAAACCTGACTCAGCATCTTTTTTCCATCCCCCATATGAAGCACCACACAGCCGCACTTTCCGCTGATCATGCCTGCAGTCCGCACATCGCTTGCCAGACGGATCAGCTCCTCTGTGGAAATATTGGGTGCTCTGTGGTCGGAGACTGCCAGCTTTAAACCCAAAATCTCATCAATAAAGGCAATATCCTTCTTTATGCTTCCTGTAATGGCAGGGGAAGGCACACCATAAGCGCCGCAGAGGGCATACGCTGAAATTCCTTCCTCCTTTAAGGCCTTTACCTTGGCGATCAGATCCTCCGGCGTACGGCTTACATCATCTGTTCCCAGAAGGCCCACCAGAGTCGTGATCCCAGCTCTTATAACAGATGAAAGCTGTATCTGGGGCGTACGGGTATGAAAACTTCCTTCTCCGCCTCCTCCGGTCACATGGACATGGCGGTCAATCAGTCCCGGCGTCAGCTTTTTTCCCTCTGCATCTATGATCCGGCAGCCGCTTCCTCCTTCCAGTCCTTCTCCCACCGCCTCAATCTGTGCTCCGCATATCAGCACATCCTTAATCCCCAGATGCTCCGGTGCATATACGTCTGCATTTTTTATCAGTATCATTCTGCATCCTCCTTTGATTCCAAATCAGCGAACTTTTCCGGTTCAGGCGCCTCCGGCTCCGGGTGCAGCTCACTCCATATCTCATACCAGTCCATGCAGGCCTGATGCCACTTCTCCCACAGAGGCGCTATATCCTCCAACGGCTGGGCTTCCAAAGCGGAAGCTGGCTGCTCCTCGGCCTGCTCCCACAGACGTTTCAGACGGTTCTCCTCCCATACCTTGATCTGCTCCTCTGCCTGCCCTGCCGCCTCTTTCATGGCATCCTCTGCCATTTTAAGCCTCCACTGGTCATAGGCTTCTTCGGTGGGAATCTCTCTCAGTCTGTGGCGTTCCGCCCTGGGAACCGCCTTTAAGCCGGCGATCAGAGCCTGCTCCTCCGCCTGAATCCGTGCTGCCGGTGAAAGTCCTTCTTTTTCCTTTTCCAGCCGTTCCAGATAGTGCTCATACCCAAAGGGGTAATACATAGCCCTTGCGCCCTCAAATATAAGCACCGACTTTGCCACCTGCCGGATAAAATACCGGTCATGGCTTACAAAAAGAATGGTTCCCTGATAAGCCTGAAAGGCAGATTCCAGAGTTTCTCTTGCCTGTATATCCATATGGTTGGTGGGCTCATCCAGAATCAGGAAATTGGGGCGGCTCTGCAAAAGCTCTGCCAGCACCAGTCTGGCCTTTTCCCCGCCGGACAGGGAGCTTACTTTTCTGGATGCCTCCTTTCCCGGAAAGAGATAGGAGCCCAGGATCGTCCGCACTTCCTTCTGGTTCAGGGACGGGAAAAGCTCTGAAAAATGCTCCGCTACCGTTTGTTCCGACTCAATGGCTGAGGAATACTGATCAAAATAACCGATGGTAATATTATTTCCAAGGGAGCAGACTCCATCCACCGGAGGAAGGAATCCGGCGGCTGTCTTTAAAAATGTAGTCTTTCCCGCTCCATTTTCCCCTAAAAGAGCGATCTTCTGCCCCTTTCTCATCCGTAGGCTCAGTTCCAAAAGCGGATGGCCTTCATAACCGATCTTTAAATGCTCCGCCTCAAGAACCCATTTGCTTCCGGGCACCGCAGGAAGGATCTCCCCGGTAAAAATGTGTGCCGTATCCTCTCTGGGCGCTTCCACCCGTTCCATGCGCTCTAACATCTTTTTTCTGGATCTGGCAAAGGAGGCCTTGGCCGGTTTGTTCTTAAACCGGCGGATCAGCTCCTCCTGCCGGGCAATCTCCTCCTGCTGGCGGATATAGGCCTTTTTCTGAAGCTCGTAATCCTTTCGTTTCTTCTCCCGGTAGGCTGTATAATTTCCCGGATATTTTGTAAGCTTCCTGTCCTCCAGCTCGTATACGATCTGTGCCGTACGGTCTAAAAAGAAGCGGTCATGGCTTACCATAACCACCGCCCGATCATAATTTCTTAAATACCCTTCCAGCCACTGAACTGTTTCCATATCCAGATGGTTGGTTGGCTCATCCAAAAGAAGGATATCCGGTTTCTCAAGAAGCAGTCCGGCCAATGCAGCCTTTGTCCGTTCTCCTCCTGAAAATGTGCTTAAAGGCCGCTTTTTATCTTCTTTTTTAAAACCAAGTCCTGTAAACAGGCAGTCATATTCCCGTTCGTATTCGAACCGCTCCCTGTCAAAAAGCCCTTCTGCCGGACAGCGGCTCATCAGGTATTCCTCCACGGTGCGCTCCTCATGGAGCAGCGCCTGCTGTCCCAGCATCCCGATCGTCAGTTTTCTAGAACAGCAGATTCCCGATCCCTGCCGTCTGTCATCCCGCTCCAGTTCCAGCTCTCCTGCAATCAGGCGCAGAAGGGTGGTTTTTCCGGCTCCGTTCCGTCCTACGACCGCAATTTTCTGGGCTCCCTGTATCTCAAAATCAATATGGGAAAGCACGGTTTCTCCGCCCAGAGAAACCGTTCCGTCTGTGATCTGGTATTTCATATGTATTCTCCGCATTAAAAATCTACAGCTGCCCCTTTACAGCCTGTTCCCATTATACAATAGCAGAAACCATTGTCAAGAAGCCCTGACAACGGGGCCTGGGCCTTGGGAACAGCATACAAAAAGAGCCCCCATTCTAGCCTTCAGGCCGGGAACAGAAGCTCCTTTTTCTGTCTTTTATCTTTTTCAGTTGAATATGCTTTCTAAGTTTACGTCCTTCGTTCAGCCTGTAAATGTCAGGCCTTGGGGAAGATACGGCTTCCGTATCTGGCGGCAAATACCGTTCCGTTTTCATCTCTGAACGCAGTCAGATATACGTCGCTGTATTTCTTTCTTACCATTCCCTGCCATGGATAAACGGACTTCATCTCAATGGGCGTGCCGTTTACTTTCATGGAGAGCTCACCGTTTTCCAGCTCTTTGATGCTGAAACGGTCGCCTTCTCCGGAAATGTAATCGCCTGCAAGCTCACGTTTCTCCTCTTCACTCCAGAACCGTGGCACATGCTCTGTCCGCTCTGCCTCTAAAGGCAGGCCGCAGTACAGGCGGAGAGCCATAGTTCCGATGGAGTACACCGGCACATCCATAGTATTGCACAGTACGATCACTCCGATGCCCTTCTGGGGACAGAAGCACAGGTTTGAGGATACGCCCGGAAGGCTTCCGCCGTGCTCTACTAAAACCATGTCCTCCATCTGGCTCATTTCCAGGCCGTATCCGTAGTAAACGCCCGGTTTTACGATCTGTCTGGGACGGCACATTTCCTCAATGGAATCACGGTCAATGACCTGGGTTCCGTCCTGGCTTTTGCCTTCATTTAAGTACATGGAGACATACTTAAGCATATCGCCCAGAGTGGACTTTAAGGCGCCGCCTCCATGGAGCACAAAGGCATCGTTTTCATAATCATGGTCTGCCCGCCATGTTCCATCCTCCAGAGTGTAAAGCGTGGCCGCATTTTCATCCAGAGAATTGCGCAGGAAGCTGATATTGCTCCGCTCCATGCCAAGTGGCTTAAAGATACGCTCCTTCAGATATGCGCTGAAGGAACCGTATCCGGAATGGCGGCGCACAATATCGGACAGAAGGCCGAAGCCATCATTGCAGTAGCTCATGCGCTGTCCGGGACGGCCGGTAAAATGGGTCTGGCTGTCCAGACGGCCTGCCACCCTGCGGATTCCTTCCTCCGCAAAGTCTTCTCTGTCCACCAGTTCCTCTTCCAGACTGTCTTTTATCCCCATTTCCTGAGCAGTTTTATCCACAACGATTCTTGGAAGGGGGAAGTAGCCGCCACTGTGGCTCATCAGATGGCTTAATCGCACCGGCTCCTTCTGGTTTTTATTGGTAAATTCTGGAATATAAGCGGATACTGCGTCATCCACGGACAGAATCCCGTCTTTTTGCATCTGCATGATGGAAAGAGCAGTAAAAGACTTTGTCACAGATGCCATTCCGAAAATAGTATCCCGGTTAATGGGAAGCTTCTTTTCCTCATCCCGGTAACCAAAGTATTTCTCATAAAGGATCCTTCCCGTCCGGTCTACCACGCCTACGGCAATGCCTCTGGCCTTTGCCTCCTCCATGATCTGGGCGGTATGGGCTTCCAGACGGCTGATCCCCTGTGTCATTTCTTCCTCTGTCACTGCCCTGCTCATTGGAACATTTCCTCCTTTAAGCGGACAAGTCCCAGTCCTGGATTCTCGGACAGAACCAGATCTTTTGTATTTTCAATGGTAAATCCACCCTCATAAGGAAGCGCCTTTAAAGAGAAACTTGCATCCAGGTCTGCTCTTGTGATGTTGCCGAGAGCTGCGCCCAGTGCCGCTGCTGCATTGATGGCGATTCCGCTCTCCTCTGCCATACAGCCAAGCATGATTTCTACGCCTGCTGCTTCAGCAATATTTACGATCTTCTTTGCTTCCCACAGGCCGCCGCACTTCATCAGCTTGATATTGATGAAATCCACTGCTCTCTCAGAGACAAGACGGAGGGCGTCCTTAGAGTCCCAGCAGCTCTCATCTGCCATAACAGGCACAGGGCTGTTGGCAGTTACATACTTTAAGCCTTCAAAATCAAAGCGGCGTACCGGCTGCTCTACCAGCTCAATATCGTATTCGTTAAGGCGTTTTAAAAGCTCTACAGCCTCCCGTGCATGCCATCCCTGGTTTGCATCCAGACGGATTTTCACATCATCGCCTACTGCCTCACGGATGGCCTTTACTCTGGCAATATCGTCTGCGATATTCGTTCCAACCTTGGTCTTTATCACACGGAAGCCTGCAGCCACATGCTCCTTTGCGGCAGCAGCCATAAGCTCCGGAGTATCAATTCCCACGGTCATATCCGTTTCAATGGTATTGGAAAGTCCTCCAAGAAGCTTGTAAAGAGGAAGACCAGCTGCTTTTCCCAGAATATCGTGGCAGGCAATATCCACTGCCGCCTTTGCAGTTCCCGCATAAGCAACCGCACGGTTCATCACAGCATTGATTCCCTCAATATCTCTTGGATCCATTCCGATGAGCTTTTCACGGAACACACGCAGGGTCTCTACCGTCCCCGGCAGGTTTTCGCCTGTGATCAGAGGGCCTGGAGAACCTTCGCCGTATCCGGTGATCCCTGCGTCGGTCTCAATCTCCACCAGGCAGCTCACCGCATGGGTAATTACACCCAGAGAAATGCGGAAGGGACGAACCAGGGGAACCTGCATCATGTGAACCTTCATGTCCGTAATCTTCATAACTGTTGCCTCCTTCTTTGATCCGGCCCGTGCTTCCTGCTTCGGGCCGGTAATTTACATCATTTACAGCTTAAATCCATTTTATTTCTGGCATCCCCCGCAGAAATGACAGGCGCACATATGGCCGCCGCCGATATCTTTAAGCTCCGGCTTCTGCACAGAGCAGATTTCCTGAGCCATAAAGCATCTTGTATGGAACACACAGCCAGAAGGCGGATCTGCGGGACTTGGAAGATCGCCCTGAAGCAGGATCTTCTTTCTGGTGCTGTGGCGCTCCGGCATAGGAATTGCTGACAGCAGAGCCTGGGTATATGGATGGGAGGGATTGTCATATAACTGGTGTTTATCAGCCAGCTCCACCACATGGCCCAGATACATTACCATCACACGGTCGGAAATGTGGCGGATAACGCTTAAGTTATGGGAAATAAAAATATATGCCATTCCCATGGACTCCTGCAGATGGCGCAGAAGATTTAATACCTGTGACTGAATGGATACGTCCAGAGCGGAAACCGGCTCGTCACAGACAACTAAGGACGGCCCCAGTACAATGGCTCTTGCGATACCGATTCTCTGGCGCTGGCCGCCGGAGAACTCATGAGGATAACGGTTGTAATATTTCGGGTTTAAACCTACGACCTCCATCACCTCTAAAACACGGGCTCTCATCTCTTCCTTTGAAGCGAAACGCTTCTGGATCTTTAAGGGCTCCTCGATAATTTCACCGATGGTCATACGGGGATTTAAGGATGCGTATGGATCCTGGAAAATAATCTGCATTTCTGCACGCATTTTCCGGAGCTCCTGACCGGACGCCTTTTTAAAATCTTGCCCCTTATAGATGATCTCACCATCTGTAGGCTCGATCAGACGCAGTACGGAACGTCCCATGGTAGATTTTCCACATCCGGACTCTCCTACCACACCAAGGGTTTCTTTTGGGTTTAAGGTAAAGGAAACATCATCCACAGCCTTGATAAATGTCTTTTCTCCGGACCGGAATGTCTGTTTCACCGGGAAAAGCTTTCTTAAATGCTTTACCTCCAAAAGGGGCGTTTCATTTATATGTTCGCTCATTTGGCGCTTTCCTCCCATCCTTTCATATATTTAAAGCAACGCACCCTGCGTCCATTTACTTCCTCTAACTCCGGCATCTGCTTTCGGCAGATTTCCTTTGCATAAGGACATCTTGGACAGAAGGCACAGCCCTCAGGCATATCGTCAAAGCTTGGCACCATGCCCTCGATCACACTTAATTCCTTTGTGTCATCGCCGTCCAGTCTGGGGATACAGTTCATAAGGCCTGCGGTGTAGGGATGCAGAGGTTCATCAAAGATCTGATCGCAGGTAGCATGCTCTACTACCTTTCCTGCATACATTACCATTACATCATCCGCAACCTCGGCAATTACGCCCAGATCGTGGGTAATCATCATAACAGAGGTGCCTGTCTCTTCCTTCAGCTCATTGATCAGATCCAGGATCTGAGCCTGGATGGTAACATCCAGAGCCGTAGTAGGCTCGTCGCAGATCAGAAGCTGGGGATTGCAGCATAAAGCCATGGCGATCATCACTCTCTGGCGCATACCGCCGGAAAGCTGATGGGGATACTCGTCAAAGCGCTTCTCTGCCAGAGGGATCTTAACCTTTTTAAGCATCTCGATCCCCTTTTCTCTTGCCTGCTGCTTTGTAACATTTTCATGGAGCAGAATGGCCTCCATCAACTGCTGGCCGATGGTGAATACAGGGTTTAAGGAGGTCATGGGCTCCTGGAAGATCATAGCCACCTTATTGCCTCGGATCTGACGCATCTGATCCTCATTCTTCTTTAACAGATCCTCTCCCTCAAACAGGATCTCTCCTCCTGCATGGATTCCGGGAGGCGTTTCCACCAGTCCCATAATGGAAAGAGAAGTGATACTTTTACCGCAGCCGGATTCTCCTACGATCCCCAGGGTTTTTCCCCTCTCAACGGAAAAGGTTACGTCATTGACCGCCTTTACCAGTCCGGCATCGGTACGAAAATATGTCTTTAAATTTTTAACTTCCAGTATTTTATCTGCCATTGGGTCCTCCTTCATCAGTTTTTCAGCTTGGGATCTAATGCATCTCTTAAGCCGTCACCGAAAATGTTAAATGCGATTACCGTGATCATGATTGCCACACCAGGCATAATGCTGTAGACCGGACGGTAGCTGATAAAGGTCTGAGCTGCAGAAATCATATTTCCCCATGAAGGTGTAGGTGGCTGGATACCAATACCAAGGAAACTTAAGGATGCCTCATACATGATCGCATTGGGGATACCCAGAGTAACTAAAACAATGATGGTAGAGAGGCAGTTGGGAACCAGTCCCTTGGTGATGATCCAGAAGGTAGATGCTCCGCAGGCGCGGCTGGCCTCTATGTACTCCTTTTCCTTTAACTGCATCACAGAACCGCGGATCATGCGGGCAGTACGAACCCAGGTTAAAAGTCCTAGGGCGATAAACAGGTTTAAAACACCTTTTCCCAGGAAGGTCATGATCGCCATGGCAAAGATCAGATCCGGGAATGCCTGGAAAATTTCCATAATACGGGAGATCACACTGTCGATACGGCCGCCGTAGTAGCCTGCAACAGCGCCCAGGGTAACGCCTACAAGAGAAGCAACCACCTGAGCTACGATACCGATACTTAATGAAACACGGGAACCGTAAATAATTCTGGAAAGAATATCACGGCCGTATTCGTCGGTTCCAAAGGGATGAGCCATGCTGGGCTCTGCCAGTACGGCAGAATAGTCCTGATAGGTTGGGTCATAGGGAGCAATGACAGGTGCAAAAATAGCAACCAGCACTAAAAGCACCAGTATTCCTGCACAGAACATAGCCATTTTATTCTTCTTTAAGCGGCGGAGGCTGTCTCCGTAAAAACCGGAGGAATACTGCATCCCCTGCTCCATCACATCCTGTTCAAACTGTTTCTGTTTATTAAAAAAACGTATCATCGCTTACTTACGCTGCTCCTTTCCCATATCGAATTCTTGGATCCAGGAATGCATAGGAAATATCTACCAGCAGATTCACGATTACGAATACGAACGCAATATACATAACCGTTCCCTCAAGAAGAGGAAGATCGCGGTTTGACATAGCGTCAACTGCCAGCTTTCCGATACCCGGAATTGAGAATACCTTTTCAATCAGCATGGATCCTGTCAGCATATAGCCGAAATCCGTTCCCACCAGGGTAACAATGGGGATCATTGCATTCTTTAATGCATGCTTGAGGATAACAGACCAACGCTTTGCGCCCTTTGCCCTGGCGGTACGGATGTAATCCTGATTTAATACCTCCAGCATACTGGTTCTTGTGATCCTGGCCATACTTCCCGCATATCTGGCGCCTAAAGCCACGCTGGGAAGGATATAGGAAGCAGCAGAATCAAAGCCGGAAATAGGAAGGATGTTCAACTTTAAGCCAAACACGATCTGAAGAATGATCGCTACCCAGAAGGCCGGAGCAGAAACTCCTACGATGGAGAGGATCATCACTGCCGTATCAATGCCCTTTCCTCTCTGTACTGCGGAGAAAATTCCGCAGGGAATACCGATCACTGCTGCAAATGCAAAAGACATGCAGGCCAGCTTCACTGTCACTTTAAAGCAGCGAAATAAAGCGTCTGAAACGACTTCTTTTGTAAAATAGGAAGTTCCGAAATCAAAGCGGACCGCTCCCTTTAAGAAATTAAGGTACTGGACATGGTAAGGAAGATCCAGTCCCAGTTCGTGGCGAACCTTGGCGATAGTCTCGGGATCCGCACGTTTCTCCAGCATCATGGCAACCGGATCTCCCGGAACAACCTGCAGCAGGATAAAGGTAATAAGACTGATACCCAGAAGTACGAAAATGGTCTGGGCCAGACGTTTTGCCGTATACGAAAGCATAATTTCCTCCTGATATAAAAAATAGGGGGCGGGAGCATATTACGCGCTCCTTTTGCCCCCCTGTTTCACATGGATTACTGCTGAATATCCGCATTCTTCCAGAACATACGGAAGGTAGCATTCATCTTAAAGCCAGTGATCTTCGGATTTAAAAGATAGAACTTTGTTTCATTGTACAGAGGTGTGGTTGCCCAGTCCTCTCTTGTCATGATGTGTTCTGCCTTTGCGTAAATCTCCTGACGCTCGGCCGGATCTGTAGTTGCGATTCCATCTTCCAGAAGCTGATCAAATTCTGCATTGTGCCAGAAGCTGGAGTTGGAATCTGTCTTAGTCATCGGATAAAGCATACTCTCAGGATCGGAGTAATCTACATACCAGTTGGCAATACCGCAGTCAACACCGCCGTTCTTCTTCATATCAGACCATGCAGCGGAGTCAACCTGCTCAACCTCAACCCGGATGCCGGCTGCCTTTGCCTGCTGCTGGAATGCAGTAACGATTGCAACGTTACCCTGATACTTGGTATTTACAGTCACACGCAGATCAATTCCGTCCGGATAGCCGGCTTCCGCTAAAAGAGCCTTTGCCTGCTCCGGATTGTACTCGAACTCAGGAAGAGTCTCGTCATGTCCGATGATGCCTGCCGGAATGTAGGAAGTAGGAACGGTTGCTGTTCCGTGAAGGATGCTCTCACAGATCGACTTGCGGTCGATAGAAAGAGCGATTGCCTGTCTTACCTTTGGATCCGGGAAGGTCTTTGCATTTAAGGTCAGAGTATAGTTTCCGGTAGGCTGGAAGCCGTGCATCTGATCCTTGATCTGGGGATTACTGGAGTATACGGGGTAAATGGAAGGATCCACATCTACATAATCTACATTGCCCTTCTGGTATTCCAGTACCTGTGTATTTACATCTTCGATAAATTTGTAGTCCAGTCCGTCTAACTTCACAGCGCCACCGTGGTAATCATCAAATCTTGACAGTACAACGCCTACGCCGCTCTGATAGCTGTCCATCTTGAAAGGACCGGTTCCGTATAATACCTGCATACCCCAGGTATCTCCTGCTTCCTCGCAGGCTGCCTCAGGATAAATCGCACAGTATCCGGTAGAAAGAACGGAAGCGAATGGCGCGTATGGCTTAACCAGCTTGATGGTAAAATGAGTATCATCCTGTACCTGAATACCGGACATCTCCTCAGCTGCGCCGTCAGCCAGTTCTTTATAGCCCTCTACATTCTCCATCAGAGTTGCCATCTTTGTAAGCTTTACCAGACGCTCAAAGGAATACTTTACATCAGAGGCCTTTAAAGTCTCCCCATTGTGGAACTTCACATCGGGAAGCAGCTCGAAGCTGTAGGTCATGCCGTCCTCGGATACCTCCGGAAGAGCGGTAAGAAGATTAGGCTCCAGACTTCCGTCTTCCATCGTAGTAATCAGAGACTCTGTTACATTGTCTGTGATCTTCATAACAATACTATAGGTATACTGCTGGGGATCCAGCGCTACCTGTGGGTCAACTGCAGCGACTCTTACAACCTTGCCGCCGGCCGGTACTCCTGCTGCTGGTGCCGCAGTAGTGCTTTCTGCTGCTCCTCCTGCTGCCGTTGTTTCCGTCTGACCGGAACCGCCGCAGGCTGACAAAGAAAGTGCAGTTGCAATTAAACATACGGCTGCCGCAAATCTCTTTTTCATAATTACATCCTCCTGTGCTTTTGTATAAACATTCGATTTTACACTTTTTTTAGTATAATATTTCACTGACCGTTTGTCAAGGACATATGTTGCAGAAACAGCGACAATTCTTTTTACTAAAAATTTCTGTTTCTCATAAAAAATCTCCCAGGAACTTCACCAGCCAGGGAAGCATAAAAAGGGCGCCGCAGATCAGATTAGCCGACATGCTGCAGACCGCCCGCTCCTCTCCCGACAATTCATCAAACGATACAATATGCTCATCTGCAAAATCCACAATGTCCGTATAGCTTTTTCTCACCGGCTTCTTTTTCTTCCGCTCCTCCAGCATATGGTGGATTGTTACCCCGTCCAGATGGAGATAGGAAAACCAGGCCATACAGAAAAATAAAAGCCCTGCCGTGAGACAGCCGTCTCTAAGCAGCGAGAACCGCCCCGCTGTATTTATAAATCTGTCCCACAGAAGAAGGGCAGTTACAGCAAGGGCGGCTCTTGTTACGCATTTGTATAAAACGGGCCGTATCATATAAGTTTTAAATAACGAACCTTTTTTATTCATTGCATTTTATCCTTCGATCTCTTTCCGATATCCTTCCAGTTCTCTCTGATTGCCCCAGACAAAATGGCCAGGCAGAATTTCTTCCCAGACAGGCTTATCTGTGCTGTAATCATGGATGGACGGATCATAAACCAGAAGCTTCTTTTTCTTTTCCAGTTCCGGATCCGGGATCGGCACCGCCGACAGCAGCGCCTTGGTATAAGGATGGAACGGATGAAGGAACAGTTCTTCTGCCTCTGCCAGCTCCACGATCCTTCCTTTGTGGATAACCGCAATCCGGTCGGAAATAAACCGTACCACGGAAAGATCATGGGCAATGAACAGATAGGTCAGGCCTCTGGTCTGCTTTAAATGATTTAACAGGTTTAATACCTGAGCACGGATGGATACGTCCAGAGCGGAAATCGGCTCATCCGCCACCACAAATTCCGGTTCCATGATCAACGCCCTGGCAATACCGATACGCTGGCGCTGGCCGCCGGAGAATTCATGGGGGAAGCGGGAAGCAAACTCCGGCAGAAGTCCTACCTCACGGAGCGCATGCTCTACCTTTCTCTTTCTGTCAGTTTCATCCTTGTAAAGATGGAAATTGATCAGTCCCTCTGAAACAATGTAGTCTACCTTGGCCCGTTCATTTAAGGAAGCCATAGGATCCTGGAAGATCATCTGGCAGGACTTAACCACCTTGCGGTCCAGTTCCTTTGAAATTTTTCCGCTGATGCGCTCTCCCCGGTAAAGGATTTCTCCGCCGGATACAGGATTGATCCGGGTAATGGCTCGTCCGATGGTAGTCTTTCCAGATCCGGACTCGCCTACCAGCGAAAAGGTCTCTCCCTTATAAATGTCAAAGTTTACATGGTCAACAGCTACAAACTTCCTTTTGCCGCTTCCGAAGGTAATCTGCAGGTCTTTGATTTCTATCAGTTTTTCTTTCTCTGCCATTGCGTCTTACCCTCTTCCTTTCATTTTTTCACGGAGTTTGCGGATGGAATCCGGCTGTTCGATCTTTGGAGCCCTTGGATCCAGATACCAGGTCTTTGCCTTGTGGGTAGGACTCACATCGAAAAATGGAGGCTCCTCCTCAAAATCAATAGCAAGCGCCATACGGTTTCTGGGAGCAAAGGCGTCTCCCTTGATCTCATTAAACAGGTTTGGCGGCGTTCCCTCAATGGTTGGAAGCTCCTCTCCCTTGATACCCAGCTGAGGCAGGGCGGAAAGAAGCGCCCAGGTATATGGATGCCATGCATCATAAAATATCTCATCCACCTTACCATACTCTACGATCTGTCCTGCGTACATAACAGCCACACGGTCGGCCACATTGGCAACTACGCCCAGATCATGGGTGATGTAGATAACCGTCATGTTCAGCTCCTTTTGCAGATCGCGGATCAGATTTAAGATCTGTGCCTGAATGGTAACATCCAGAGCCGTGGTCGGCTCATCACAGATCAGGATCTGAGGATGGCAGGCAGCGGCTATGGCGATCACCACGCGCTGTCTCATACCGCCGGAAAATTCGTGGGGATACTGCTGATACCGGCGCTCCGGATCCGGGATCCCTACTTTCTTCAGCATCTCCAGAGCCATCTTCTTTGCTTCCGGCCCCTTGATGCCCTGATTTAATTCTATACTTTCCTCAATCTGACGGCCGATCTTTTTAAGAGGGTTCAGTGAGGTCATAGGATCCTGCATAACCATGGAGATTTTCTTTCCCCGAATGGTCATCCAGTCCTTTTCTGTCTTATATTTTGCCAGATCCTTTCCTTCAAACAGGATGGAGCCGCCGGTAATGGAACCGTTGGCATCCAGCATTCCCAGGAAGGATTTGGTAAATACCGATTTGCCGGAGCCGGACTCACCTACAATGGCAAGCGTCTCCCCCTGGTATAAATCCAGGGAGCATCTGCGGATGGCATTTAACTTTTTGCCCCGCAGGCTGAAGGAGATCTCTACGTCTCTGGCAGATAAGATCGGTTCTCTTTCCATATTTGCCATGAACATTTCCTCCGTTCTATACATGATTTCTTGGATCTGCCGCATCTGAGAAGGCGTTGCCCACCAGATAGAAGGTGATTGTAATAAGAGATACGATCACCGCCGGGAACACAAGAAGGTATGGATACTGAAGGAAATAGTTTCTGGCATTTCTTAAAAGAATACCTAAAGAAGGCGTATTTACATCCAGTCCCAGGCCCAGATAGGACAGTGTGGACTCAAGAGCAATGGTCTGTGGAATGGACAGGGCCAGACGAAGAATTACCACACTGATCAGATATGGGAAAATGTTCTTAAGCAGAATTCTCCATACGGGAGTGCCAAGACATCTGGAAGCCAGATTATATTCCCGGTCACGGTACATGAGCACCAGGTTCCGCACGTTTCTTGCCATTACCAGCCAGCCGAAGGCAATCATTGCAATGGCCATATTGCGGAAGCTCTGTCCAAAGACAAGAGCTGCCAGGGTCATGTAAATGATGATTGGAATATTATTGATCACATTGTAAATCTCAGTAAAGATACGGTCAAGGCTCCGTACATATCCCCATATGCAGCCGATGATCACGCCGATCACGCACTCTCCTGCTGCAACGATCAGAGCCAGCTTAATGGAAACCTGAGCCGCATACCATACCTGACACCAGTAATCACGGCCCAGATTATCTGTTCCAAACCAGAATTCGCTGTTTGGCTTTGTAAATGCCAGAGACGAATTTGCCATGATCTGAGCCTCAGAGTAGTTATACTTTCCAATGCTCAGCGCAATAAAGGAAAAGATTACCAGTGCAAAGAAGACACCCGCCATAACAACGGCGGATTTCTTCTTGAAAAAGTTCTGAAAAACAGACTTCCAGTAGGAGTAATCGGAATAGCCGATTCGCTCTGCCGCATCTGCGGAATATTCCACAAACCGGAATTTATCCTTTTGTGTATCGTTGTTCATCAACGGCTGCCTCCTTTGTCTGTCAGTTTAATTCTCGGGTCCAGGGTCATCATCAGAATATCGCCCAGGAATACACCGATAATTCCCAGAGCGGCATAAATAATAACCAGAGTCTGAACTACATTTAAGTCGTAGCGTGTAATGGCGTCTGTCAGCAGGGGACCCATACCCGGAACAGAGAAGAAACGCTCTACCAGGAGAGAACCGCTGATGGTCAAAAGGAAAGACGCCGGAATATACTGTACCAGAGGGACAAAGGCATTTTTCAGAACATGTTTTACCATAATATTCTTAGAGGACATACCCTTGATCCTGGCAAGCTTAATATAATCCTTATTCAGCTCGTCTACCATATATCGTCTGGTCCACAGCGCATAGTGGGCAATGGAGGTTAACGCAAGGCATACGATCGGAAGGATGCTGGAGCGGGTGGCATTTCTGGTGGAATACAGCGCCGGAAGGTTCAGCAAATTGGCGCCAAAGGCCAGCACCAGCGAGTAGGATACCAGCGGCGGAACAGCATTTACAAAAACCGTGTACGCCGTTCCCACATGATCCAGCATCCGGTCCTTATTTCTGGACTGGATAATACCCATGGTTACGCCGATTAAAAGAGCAATCACCAGGGCAATACACCCCAGACGCATAGATACGGAAAATTTAGTTCCGATTACCTTAAGAACAGGAGCGCCGTTCTGAATTCTGCGGGATGTACCGAAGTCCAACCGCAGAAGCTGCCCATAAAAACGGCCCAGCTGCTGTTCCATCGGATCTAACAGGCCGGCTGCCTCCAGCTGCGCGTTCTTCTGCTCTTCCGTAAGCTTCATTACCTGATCCTCTGTAAAGTAGTAATCTGTGGGAAGCATACGCATAAGCAGGAACACGATGGTGGCGACAACCAGCACTGTAATCAGGGACTGAAGCAGTCGTTTGGCGGTATATTTTACCATATATTATTTCGCCTCAGATGCTGCCTGGAATTCCTTGTACTGTTCTGTAGTATAGGCGTCTACAGAAGTCTTCCAGTTCTTATACGTGTAGTTCTGAATACCGTACATGGCGTTCATCTTGGAGTAATCGTTGATCTTGGTCAGCTGCCACTGAATCTCATACTCCATAGGAATCGTAAGCGCATGCTGTAAGAGATAAACCTCAGCGTCTACATATGCATCATAACGCTTGTCAGGTTCATCATAGATAGCACCTGCTGCCTCTGCCAGAGCGGAGAACTCCTTGTAGGTTGCAATCAGGTCTTCATCCGTTGCATTATTAATTCTGGAATAGTTGTTGGAGTAGTAAGCGCCGTCATAGCCGTAGCGTTCCTGGTCAATGAAGTTTGCAGGATCACCGTAGTCAGCTCCCCAGCCGCTGATATAGAAGGAGCCCAGACCAGGCTGTACGACCTCCTTGGTCTGACTGGAAACAAAGGTTTTGATGTTTAAGTTCACATACTCTGCTCCCAGGCACTCAGCGAAGGTCTGCTTTAATACGGTTGCCTTATCAAGAGCATCCTGATTGCCTGCGATGATGTAGTAATCCATCTCTACCGGAAAGGAAACGCCCTTGGCAGCCAGTTCTTCCATCGCCTGCTTCTTATACGCTTCTGCCTTTGCAGCATCGAAACGTCTTGGGTTCTCGCCGTCAGAAGGGGCAAATCCCATCTTCTCCTCTACCTTTGCAGCATAATCGGTGCCGTCAGAGTAATACAGGAGACCCTTCATAGTGTAGCCCACATTCTCGCAGTGAAGAGGCTCGATAAAGTTGGTTCTTGACCAGTAGTTTCTCAGATCCAGTCCGTAGTATAAAGAAAGGCGGAAGGCTTCGTTTGCAACTGCCTTGTTCCAGTTTTCATCTGCTGAACCGTCATCCTTGAACTTGTCAAAATTAAAGTGCATCTGGTAGGAATACTTTTTCGGTCTTGTCTCGCTCAGATAGGGCTTCCATTCATTGCTGTCATCATTGTAAATCGTTCTTAAGTCAGCCTCTGCCAGAACGATGTTGTCCAGCTCGCCGTTCTGCCACAGCTGATATAACTGAGTGCCGTCTACCATACGGACGGTAACTGTATCAAACAGCTTTGCATCCTTATCAAAATAATTTTCATTCTTTGTAAGGATCTTTTCGTTGTTCATGGTAAAGGTTGTCTCAAAATAGGGACCTGTATACCACATGGTTTCGTTTGTCATGCCGACCATGTTATCAACGCCCAGCTCATCAATCAGAGCCTGGGAGATAGGATACATGCAGGCTGATGTACATACGGTATCAAAGTAAGGAGCGTTGAGCGCACAGTGATAGATCAGGGTATAATCATCCGGAGCCTCAATGCCTACCATCTCCAGCATCTTGGATGTATCAAGAGCCTTGGCCTCTTCTGCGGAAAGCTCCTTGGTATAATTGTAATAATCCTCAGCCCCCTTAATCAGAGCCAAAGGCATCGATGTGTTGTTGGATCCGTTCTTGTGGAAGTTTAATACCCACTCCATTGCGGTAATCCAGTCCTGAGCTGTACAGTCAGCCTTTACATTGCCGTTGATATCAACCCACTTAACATCGTCTCTCAGCTTAAAGGTCCAGGTAAGGCCGCCGTCCTCCGTTCCCCATTCCTTGGCAACTGCCGGTCTTAATTTACCGTTTTCATCTACCTCGATAAGTGGTGCATAGAGATTACAGAGTATATTTAAGTCAGCTGCCTTCTCTGTATTCAGAATAAAAAATCCTTCCTGCTCTCTATTTGGAGCTTCATAGGTTACCAGATCCTTAATTGCATTCTTATCACTTTCCTCTGCCTGAGTACTGCTTCCAGAACCTGCATTACCTCCGGCACCGGTGTTTCCCCCACCATTTCCAGTGCTCTGTCCGCCGCCGCAGGCTGTAAGAGCCATCGCTGCGCCCAGCATAAGAGCTGCAATTTTTGCTGCATTTTTTCTCATAGTGCATATTCTCCTTTCATAGATAAAAGACAAGGAGCCGTGTTCAAAAACTGTCAAAAACAGTATGACCCTCTGCCATCTAGTGATGTATTTTACCATCAAATACCGCCTTGTGTCAAGCACCGGCGTACATTTGACCGCCCACTATTTACCATCGCAGACATTTTAACGAAAACCACCCTATTTTTACCATTTTTGTTGTTCTTTTACCACAATAATCGAATAATACCCTGCCTGATCCGGAATTTGCTCTGTTCCTCTGAAAATCATTTCATTTTCCATGCCGCAGTTTTCCACCATAACTGCCCCTGCCTTCTGTTCCAGCAGCGTTTTTTTCACCGTATCCATTTTAGAGGCTGCCTTCATAAGTACCTTTGTGCCGGAAAGGGACAGAGTCTCCTCCACTCCGTAAGCAGAAGGAACGATATGAAGCTGCTCAGACCGATCCGCGAGGCTGTCTCCGAGACGGGCGCTGGCCGCACAAAAGGAGGGAACGCCGCTTATGATCTGTGTTTCGTAGCCTCTGGCCTTTATGATACGGTGAAGATAAATATAGGTGCTGTATATTGTAGGATCGCCCAGGGTCAGGCAGGCTACGTCCTTTCCTGCTTTTAACTGCTCCTCTACCAGATCTGCGGCCTGCTCATAGGCTGCGTTTAAAACCGTCCTGTCCTTTGTCATGGGAACTGCGAGAGAAAGACACGCCTTTTGATCCAACTCAGGCAGAAGCCCTCTGGCAATCTGGTAACTCACTGCCTGCTCTCTTGTCCGGGCAGGGACAGCCAGAACCTCACATTTTTTTATAGTGTCTGCCGCAAGAAAGGTCATAAGCCTTGGATCTCCCGGTCCTACGCCTACGCCGTATAAAATTCCATGCATAAATAATCATTCTTCCTTTCTCTTGTTTTTATTCTTTTAAAAAGAAATCCGGGAAGCACATCCGCCTCCCGGATTTCTTTTTAATGTCTGTGCATAGAGAACTGATCCATGGGATATTTCTTCAGATTTTCCAGAATTCTTCTGTCATCTGCCTCTCCGATCAGCTGGTCTCTGGCCTTCTTTGCCTCTGTCTCACCCTTATGCTTGCTGGGGCCGCCGACACAGCCCCCTGCGCAGACCATGCCCTCAACAAAGTCCTCAGGCAGACGGCCTACCTTCATGAGAAGAAGCGCCTTTTTACACTCGGCTCCTCCATTGCAGCGAAGTACCTTTGCGTCAAAGTTTTCTTCTCTCTCCTTCATGCACTCTACAACAGCCGCCGTTACGCCTCCGCCGTTTCCAAAACGCTTTCCGAATACAGAGCCTTCCTGATACTCGTTCGTTGCGGGCTGCAGCTCTACACCCTTGGCGCGCATCATGGCGCGGATCTCGCCAAAGGTCATAACATAATCTGCATTTCCCTCAATATTCAGATCCAGGCTCTCACTCTTTTTCGCAATACACGGGCCAATAAATACAGTCACTACATCATGATCCTGGCTCTTTAACAGTCTGGATACGGCGCACATAGGTGATACGGTAGTTGACATATTGTCAAGAAGCATAGGGAAATGCTGCTTGATCATATTTACAAATGCGGGGCAGCAGGATGTAGTCATCTTCTTGCCCTCTTTGTAGGCCTCTGCCCACTCCTCTGCCTCATAAGCTGCCGTCATGTCGCCGCCCAGAGCCACTTCAACCATGTCTGCAAAGCCCATCTGCTTTAAGGCCACGCGCCAGCTCTCCATGGTGATATCCGATCCGAACTGTCCTTCCGTCGCGGGCGCCACCATGGCGACTACCTTCTTGCCTGCCTTGATCAGACGGATCACATCTACCATAAAGGTCTTGGAACCAATAGCTCCAAATGGGCAGCTGTGGATACAGGCGCCGCACTGGATACACTTCTTTTCATCGATCACACAGATGCCATACTCGTCATATGTGATCGCATCTACCGGACAGACCTTTTTGCATGGGCGCTCCAGATGGGCGATCGCATTATAAGGACAGGCCTGTGCGCACTTGCCGCACTCCTTGCACTTATTTGGATCAATATAGGCATGGTCGTGACCCATGGTGATGGCTCCAAAATTACAGGAATTCTGGCAGGCCTTTCCCATACACTTGCGGCAGTTATCTGTGACAATATAGGACGCAATGGGACACTCCTCGCAGGCTGCGTTAATGACCTGAACCACATTGGAACTGTCTCTTCCTGTAGGGCACTTGCCTTCTGCCAGACGGACTCTCTGCTTGATGATCTCACGCTCCTTGTAAATACAGCAGCGGTAGCTGGCCTGAGGGCCCGGAATCATATCATAGGGGATCTCATCCCTTTTTTCCTCCAGATTTCCCTCCCATGCAGCTTTCGCGACCTCATAGAGCACGTCATGTTTCAGGCGCAGGATCGTTGCATCATTTGTTACCATTTTTCATTTCCTCCATTCATAATCCCGGACGCCTGTTCTAAGCGTCCAGACAGCAAATATATATCTTGGAAGGCCCAAAGGGCCCATTGCCAACTTAATAATAGGTGATAACCACCTTTTTTCCCATATCCTCGATCAGATGGCGCAGCTGCTCCACCAGATTCTGGCGGATTCCCAGATCAAAAGGAAGACCCGGATTCTGATAGGCACTGTTGATGGCCTTTCCCACATACAGATGAACCTCCGTACAGTCCTCGATCAGGATCTTTGCCACCATGGAGCCGCCATTGGGCTTATCCAGTTCCTCAAAAAAATCCTCCGATACGGTTTCATTCTTTACATACCGCCGCAAAAGCTGCAGCACGCGGTTCAGCGTAAGGACGCCTTCTGTCACCAGATCTACTCCGTCCATATAGGCAATGGGCGGAATCTCCGGATCCACATAGTCCAGCGATACATCCAGCTTCCGGTTCAGAACCCGTGACACAATGGTAGCGCTGGTGCCGCCGCATACAATGGTCGTGGCATTGGGATCGGACATAAAATCCTCTACCATGGCTGTATCATCCTCTGGATTTCGGGCCGGACCAGTCATCAGATGAACCGGCTTGCTGTTTATGATGCGCATACAGGCCACTGTGGTATCGTCTCCCGGATGAAACTGGTACAGCTCATCACAGGCACGGCTGATGGATGCAGCCAGACGCATGGCGGAAACGGTGATCTGATACTGGCGCACCGCATAGTCCGCTATATCCTTCCACAGCCAGCCAAAGTTTAAAAGATCGCCAACTCCCGCATGAATGGTGCCGTCGCTCATAAGGATTAAAGCGTCTCCCTTCTGCACCTTAAAACGGTATTCATTGATCCGTTTTCCCTGAAGTTCCCGGATGTTCTGGGGAATTTCCATCAGTTTTCCGTCCCGGATAAAAATGCAGCCCGGATTGTCATACTCTACCAGATAGGCGTCTCCATTATGGAAAACCTGCAAAATGCTGAAGGTAGAGTAGGCCACCTGGCGCACCTGGCAAATGGGAAGGGTCTCACTGATGGTATCCACACATTCCTCCAGGGTAGCTCCGTTTAAAAACATGGTTCCCAGGATTTTTGAGGTAAGAGTAGATAAAATATTGGCCTTGACCCCGCTTCCCATACCGTCGGCCAGAATCATAATGTTGGAATCCTCTGTCTGAAGAATTTCCACCTTGTCGCCGCAGAGGATCTCACTGTACTTGTTCAGGCTTTTGTAAGCAACATCTACCGTTATCTCCATACGCTACCTCCCAAAGCCCGGAGACTTGGGCCGGATGCTCCCCAGATGGACATAGCCTGCCGGCTTTTCTGCCGTTTCTGAGCTGTCCGCCTTGGAGGCGGATGCTCCCGATGCTCCCGGCCGTATACCCGGCGCTCCTGAAATGACAGCCTGTGCTCCTGCCTGTCTTGGAGCACCGCCTCCCAGGGAATCCCTTGTCATCACACCGCTTAGGGGAACTGCCCCGCTTCCCATATAGACATTTCCCACAGGCGATTCCATTTCATCCTCCTCATGGAGAGAGGAATCGTCTAACAGAGAACGGCACAGTTTGCTTAAGGTGGTTTTTGTTTCCGCCGTTGTTTCTCCCAGAAGGCCTGCAATCTCCTGAGCCACCATCATCTGCTTGTGGATTACCTTCTGAGCCAGATCAATGGTTTCCAGCTTCTTCTCATAATCCTCCTGAGCCAGTTCCTCCTCACGGGTGATATCAATAAAGGTAGCAAGCACTGCATTTTCCTTTTCTATGTATACAATGTTCTGGAGTGTGGACAAATGGTACTCCGGATAGCTGACCCGCTTTCCATGGATATTCTGATGGGTGTCGAATACCCACTGGAAATCCACCGGATCAATGAATTCATACAGATACATCTCAAGAGCCTCTGTGCGTGTCTTTCCAAAGTATTTCTCTCCCACATCGGAATACTCTAAAATCCGCATATCCGGCCCTACAATAAGCACAATATTAGGCGAAGTTTCCATTACCAGATTAGACATGGATTCCGCCTTTTCATGCATATAGGGAATGCACATGGAAACCTCTGCCTTGTGCTGGAATACAGCGATCGCCTTTTCCCGACAGGTAGGATAACCGCAGGCTCCGCAGTTTAACTCATCCTCTGGCTTAAATTTATTCGTCATGCGCAGGATCTGGCGGATCTGCTCCTCCGTCGGCATAGGATCTTTGGGCGAACGGTCTAAAAACTCTTTTCTGAAAGAAACTGCCTCAACCGCATGCTCCATCTGGGAACGGTCGGCCGGCTCCCTGCAGATCCGTTCCTCCATATCCAGCTTTACTTTAAAGCGTGAAATAAACTCCTCATCATCTACCGTCGGCCCCTTAATACAGCCGCCGGCGCACATATTCATTTCAATAAAGCACCCTTTGATCTCTCCCCTGGCCATGCTCCTGCACAGGTCAATACAGTTTGTCTCCCCATGGACATAGAACTTGCGGTAGCCGTCTCCCCTGCTTTCTTCCTCAGCCAGTACCGAATTTACCACTCCGTTTGTAACAGGATACAGGCGGTTTACCTTGGGATCAAAGACCGTAAAGGGCATATCCTCACAATCCTCAATGGAAATTTCCTCCTGATCCAGCCATTTTTTCATATCCCGGAAATTCAAGACCGCATCAATGCAGTTATCATGGCGAGGATCGTTTGCCTCCTTCTTTTTTGCAATACAGGGGCCTAAAAATACTATCTTCACCTCACGCCCCAGTTCTTCCTTTAAAATGCGTCCGTGGGCGATCATGGGAGATACCACCGGCGCAAGGTATTTTACCAGCTCCGGATAGTAAATCTCGATCAGGTCATTGACACTGGGGCAGCAGGTAGTAATGATATTTTCCATCTGATGCTCCTTAAGCAGTCTGGCATACTCTGCCGTCACATAGGCAGCACCCTCCGATGTTTCCCTCACATCCTCAAACCCCAGACGGATCAGTGCCCCACGGACCTGGCCGATGGTCTTATATTTTAACAGACCCATATAAGAGGGTGCAATGGAAACCACTACCCTCTCGCCGGCTGCGATCCAGCCCTTCACCAGCTCCAGATCGCTTCTGAGCGTCTTTGCAGACTGCGGACATATCTTCAGGCAGTGGCCGCAGAGAATACATTTATCAGGCATGATCACGGCTCGTCCATCCTTGACCTGGATGGCCTTTACCTCGCAGTAGCGGACGCATTTATAGCAGTGCTTACATTTTGTGGCCTTGAAATCAATGATTTCCATGCCCATAATCACAGTCTCCCTTTGATCTCGTTTTCAAAAAACGCTTCTGTGTCCTCCGGCTTCAATGAATATAACTCTCCGTCCACAGTCACACATACGCCGTGGTCGCAGTTTCCGGAGCAGAAAGCTCCGTTTAAGTCAACCTGTTCCGACAGGCCGTTTTCATTTACAAGCTTCTGAAGCTTTTCAATAATCTCTCTGGAACCCTTTAAATGGCAGGCGCTTCCAATACATATTGTTACTTTCATTTTCACTTCACCCTCCGTTATTCGTTTCACTCTGTCTGTATGTTCTTTATCCTTTATACAGGGGTCTCCCCACGTGTAATGCCATTATCTCATATTGTCATATTTTTATCAATAATATTTCTGCAAAAACAAAGGTTTTCCGATGGAAAAGTGTGGTATACTGGATATATTTCAAACGATATGCCTGCCGGACAGAACCGCCCGGCAAAGCCAAATGGAGGAATCAGAAAATGGAACAAAAGACAGGACTTGTGCTGGAAGGCGGCGGAATGCGCGGGATCTATACAGCCGGCGTGCTGGATCTCTTTATGGATCAGGGAGTAACCTTTGACGGAGTGATCGGAGTATCCGCAGGAGCCATCCACGGCTGCAGCTTTCTTTCCGGACAGCGCGGGCGGAACATCCGATATTATAAAAAATACTGCCAGGACCCTCGCTTTATGAGCGTTAGAAACCTTATCCTCACCGGAGACATCGCAGGAGAACGGTTCTGCTACCACACGCTGCCGGAAAAGCTGGATCCTTATGACTATACAGCCTTTAACAATAATCCGGCCGAATTTTATGTAGGCTGCAGCAATGTAGAAACAGGAAAACCGGAGTATCTGCATCTGACCGACATGAAACAGCAGATCGACTATCTGCGGGCCTCTGCATCACTGCCTCTGGTATCAAAAATCGTACATGCCGGAGGGAAAAAGCTGCTAGACGGCGGCTGTACGGACAGCATCCCGGTAAAAGCCTTTATGGAGCTTGGATACCCAAGGAATGTTGTTGTCCTTACCCGCCACAGGGGTTACCGGAAAAAAGCAGAGGGAACCCGGCTTACCGAACTGTGCTACCGCCATTATCCAGCCTTTGTAAAAGCCATTAAAAACCGGCCATCCGTGTACAACCGGACGCTGGATGAGATCGAGTCTCTGGAAAACAGCGGCCAGGCCTTTGTGATCCGCCCCAGCAGGCCTCTTACCATCGGACGAATGGAAAAGGATCCGCAAAAACTTCAGCTTGTTTACGAGCTTGGGTATCAGGACGCAGCCAGATGCCTTTTAGACCTTTTATCCTGGAAACAGGGACCGGCCAGATGACCTGTCCCTGTTTCCATTCAGAAATTTACCTGCTGCAAATTCTAATTGCAGCCGCCGCTGTCTCTTCCGCAGCAGCTTCCTTCTCTTTCACAGGTGCTCCCCTCTCTGCCATTCCGGCCCCAGACAGCATCATTCCAGCCCTGCCAGTACCCCCAGTTCCAGCCGTCGCGGTATCCCTGACGGTATGCCCGGCGTTCCCTGTCCGCTGCCTGTGTTCCGCCGCAGCCGCAGGAACCGGTCGTTCCGGTACCGCCAGACCCCGTATTGCAGTTTCGGCAGCCGCAGCAGCAGCCGGAAATTCTGCATCCGCAGCCGCATCTGTTTTGGCATCCGCAGCCACATCTGTTTTGACATCCACAGCCAGAGCCATTTCCATTCTGTTCTGCATTTCTGCATCCATTATTACAACAGCATAAAAGACAACACATAATCTCTACTCTCCTTTTTTAATTGGTTGTACCATATCATATGGGACAGTGAGACAAAGTGTTCCTGCGCAAAAACCGTCACCTGTTATGTATCTCTTCATAAAATAATAAAGAAAGAATAAAAAGGAGATTTCAAACAATGGAAGCATATATGGATGCAAAAGCTTCGACCTGCAGCTGCGGATGCGGATGCAGAAGCCGTGTCGTTCCCGGCGTATCAGACAGACCGGCCGCACAGCCGGAATATTCCGGACCATCCCCCCAGATGTGGCCCGGATGGGATATGAATCAGTCCCTTCCTTATGGGGAAGCCGGATATCCCCAGACAGGATATCCTCAGATAGGAACAAATATGAATCAGGGAAGTACCGTATGGCCCATCGTGAACTGCCCGGATACCACAGCCGGTTATCTGGAGCAGCATCACCCCGTAGCTATGGCCTATGTACCGTGGCAGCAGTGGCAGACTGCCTATGCGCCTGAACGCGGCCTCATGCAGGGAACCATCTTCCCTGACCTGGATCTTCCATTTAATTACGGGAGGTGCGGACGATGACAGAACATCTTCAGAACCCATCAAGAGGAGCCATGCTCCAGGCAGTAAACCAGACCAGCTTTGCCGTGGTGGAGGCCAATCTCTATCTGGACACTCATCCCTGTGATATGGAAGCTCTCTCCTATCTCAATCAGATGATGGAAGCCTACAAAAACGCAAAAGCCGCCTATGAGGCCCAGTTTGGCCCCTTAAATGCGGGCAATGTGACTGAAAATGCCTACTGGACCTGGGTCAGTGATCCCTGGCCATGGGAAGGAGGGAATTTATAATGTGGATTTATGAAAAACGTCTCCAGTTTCCGGTAAATATTAAGGAGCCGAATGCCAAACTGGCGCAGTTTATTATGAGTCAGTACGGCGGCCCCGACGGCGAGATGGGTGCATCCATGCGCTATCTGTCCCAGCGCTACGCCATGCCTTATAAAGAAGGCAAGGCTGTTTTGACCGATATCGGCACAGAGGAACTAGCACATCTGGAAATGATCGCCGCCATTGTCCATCAGCTGACCCGGAACCTCACAGCCGAGCAGCTGGTAGAACAGGGCTTCGGACCCTATTATATTGACCATGCCACCGGAATCTGGCCTCAGGCCGCAGGCGGCATTCCCTTTAATGCCTGCGAATTCCAGTCCAAGGGCGATGTGATCACAGACCTTCATGAAGATATGGCAGCAGAACAAAAAGCCCGGAGTACCTATGACAACATCCTCCGGGTAGTAACAGACTATGACGTATGCGAACCTATCAAGTTCCTGAGAGAACGTGAGATCGTCCATTACCAGCGGTTCGGTGAAGCAAAACGGGAAGATTGTAGTAAAATTAGGGAGTGCTGAAAACCTTATAAATACGGCACTCTGCGGAAAATACTATAATTAAAAATTTAAAGGATGTAGACTTAGGCAATCCACACAATCAATTAAATATGTGATTTCAGAGACACACCTATTGCTAGGGTGTGTTTTTTATTGCCTTTTTTACAGAAGGGAGAAAATACTATGATGAAAAAGCAGGGAGCATTAGTATACGACAATAATACAGGCCGTTATAATATCCGCTTTGATTTAAACGATTATTATGGTGGGCTACATTGTGGGGAATGTCTGGATGTGTTGATACAAGGAAAATGGGTATCAACACGTATCGAATGCTGGAATGGTTGGTATCTGGTTGGCATTGATACCGATATTCTGGACGGTTTGGTGGTGCGGATATGATAATGCGATATCACGCTCCCATACGTGCCCCACCTTTATTACTGTTAAATTGATTATGGATACATACAGGAAGGATGTGAAAGATGGCATATCTAGGTGCAGTTATATACTCAGATGGTAAATATTACATACGATATAGTCGTTCATTATACGGTTTCCCTCTCAAAAAAGATACAAAGCTGCAAATACGCACAAGTACCGGAGGATGGGAAAACGGCATATTACGCTACAATCAGGATGCGGATAAATGGTATCTGGAGGGCGTTAATTGTAGCGTACTAGAAGGATTGATAGTGCGAACGGAGGAAATCATATGAAGAGAATAGGAAGCATTGTGTACAACAGTAACGAGGACTGTTGTATGGTGCGCTATAATGGCGATGTTTTTTTACCGATACCGGAAGGTGCAGAATTATATATCTTGCATGGTAATGTATGGATGCGTAGTCGGTTGATACGCTCTCCGTGGGGATACTGGACAGTGTGTGGCTCCGGCTATTCAAGTGACATAATAGGGCTATGTATTTTGATTGATATTGATGATACTGGAAAATATATACCACACATAATCCCTAGCTTGTATTGATTGGAAGGAGGAAGACATGAAAATCGTAAAATATAAAAGACCTATTTCTGACTGTGTATTATGTTATGTACGCATTATTGCGTATACCGCTATTCTGGCGGTGATTTTGCCTGTTATCTATTTTGTACTGACACACTGCGGGAAAGTCACGCTGCGGGAACGCATACAGTCGGCATTATATCAGTTAGATAAGCTGATACATATCTGATTTTTTCGCTGGCCCACATTGCCGGATAATTATTATTCCGCACAGTTACTGTGTAGAAAAAATAGTATATGGCAGGCGTAGGTATGTTGCACTCTGCTCGGACTGGGTTCTGCCCTCTGCGGGCATCGCCCAGTCTTCCCAGACTGCAAAGCAGGGGCTGAAAATGGACTTTCTGATGTGCCAATACAGTACGCCCCTGCATAGGCAAGATACGCCCGTTGTAATACAACGGACATCTTGCCAAGGGCGGAGTACCGCCCTATGGAACCCACCCTACGCCTGCCAAGGTTATATGGAAGGAGATGGAAAATTGAAAAAATCAGTCATGTACAGTGTTCGCTTAACACCGCTGGAATATGAAGCGTTAAAGAGTAAATGCGAAAAATCCGGAATAGAAGTTTCTGAGTTTGTCCGTTCCGCTATGAAAGGAAAAAATGTGTCCGTCATAGAAGGGATTCCGGAAATGATAGTTGCATTAAACCGTATCGGAAACAATATCAACCAGATTGCTAAGGCATTTAACTACGGGCTTCTATCCGGTGCGGAAGCGGATATAAAAAGAGCTGCATTAGATATTGCAGAAATGAAAAAAGAGCTGTTCCGGATAAGCAGGAAGGTTGACATATGCCAGTGATTAAAATTATTCCAAGTAAAGGCTCTGTTAATGCAATCAGGGACTATATTACCCAGAACAACAAAACGTCAAGTGATTATATCCTTACCTCTGGCTGCTGTATTGAAAATCCGGAACTGGACTTTGACACTTTAAAAAGTACCTATGAAGACTCGCAGCATCCAAAGGAACGGACATATTATCACATTATCATATCCTACAATACGAAGTCAGAAACAATAGCACCACAGGATATTAAGGAAATGACAGAGGAATTATGCCGGAACTCAAAAATTGACTGCTATCAGTGGTTTTCAGCCGTCCACTATAAGGACACGCCGAAGCATCTGCATTGTCATGTGATTGTGGGAAATACGGCAATCAGAGACAGCAAGGAACAGAGAATACGGAAAGGAAAAAGTTTCCGTTCAACAGTCACATTTAGAAAAACACTTATGAAGGAGGCAAACCAGATGTGCAAAGAATATGGTTATGAGCATAGCCTTGTTTCAGAACACGGGAAAGGTGTGAGGGAGACAATGGCAGAAAGAGCCATGAAAGCTAAAAATCAGCGGACATGGAAAGATGAATTACGGATGCAGATTGATGATGCAAGAAGAAATGCAGATAGCTTTGAATCCTTTAAGGATATTATGGAACAGTCTTTCCATGTTAAAGTCATGGAAAATAAAAAAGGAGAACTCCGCTATATTCCGGAGTTCTTTGAAAAAAATGACCCGAATTGTATCAAGCCATGCCATGAACGCAGATTAGGCGGGCGATATGGACGGGAAGAGATTGAAAGGAGCATCGACAGACAGAATGAGTTTAGAGAGAAGGATAACAAGGAACATGAAAAGAGAAATGAACTGGAAAGATGAACTTCCGCAGGAGATATGCGATTTTTTGACGGTAAAAATAATGAAACAGGAATTTCAGAAGAGGAGGAACAGGAAATCAGGCAGCAGCAGGAAGTTTTGCGGAAAATGTCCGAAGCATTTTATGAGGGACTGGACATCAGCAGGGCTTTTGAAAATGAAAACAGTAAAAAGAAAGAAAATCAAGATATCTATATTAAAACAAAGCTGCTACCGCCGGATAAACTGGAAGAATATAGAGAGTTTACGCTTTTTCTGATGAAATTTTCCGGAATATGGTTAGGGGCTGGCTTCTGGGTACTGGTTCGGCTTCTTCTGTCGTTTAGCTTCATCCGGCCAAATAGACTGACTGATATCTTATCGTTTTTCCCTGCTTTTATCATTACAAAAGAAAATGTAAAAAACTGGATGGCCGGAGAACGTACCTTTTCATGGTTTTCCACCTGTGACCCACAGAAAAAAGAAGAAAGGAAAATGCCACTTTATGAACGGCAGAAACTGAACCCACCAGTACCCAAACACTTATATGCCAGAACTGCCCCGATGTTCTTTTTTGGTAAGTCAGGGCAGCACTACATAGGACGGAAAGAAGAAGGAGAAGGACATATTGTTTGTTTTGGAGGTTCTGGACTGGGAAAATCTGCCTGTATTGCCATTCCCAGTCTATACACATGGGATGGTGCTCTGCTCGCCATTGATATCAAGGGGGAGTTGTCGGAAAATGCCCCATACAGGCACAATAACTATGTGTTAGACCCGTTTGATTCTTCCAGTTACGGGTATAATCCCTTTGAAGTATTAGACAACTATACGGATGAGGACATTGTACATGGGATTCAGGATATTGTATATGCCATTCTTCCAGGGAACCCGAAAAGTGATGTAAATACAGATTACTGGGCTAATAACGCAAGGAGTTATTTATCTGGGATGTATTTATGGGCGTATAAACGGAATAAATCCTTTACGGAAATAAACGAAATGATTTGCAGTATGACAGCAAAAGAACTTCTGAAAGAAGTAGCACTCTCTCATGACCTGCCTGTTGTGATGCGGTTTCTGGGCGGGTATATCAATATGAATGATAAAACCCTTGATTGTATCGTCTCTACAGCCAAAACCGCAGTTGAGTTATACGCAGTGGACGGCAGCATCCAGAATGTGATGAACCGCAGGAAGACGATACAGCCGGGGATGCTGCTGGAAGGGGGAAGGATATTTATCAAAATACCAGAAGAAATGATTGACCCATGGAGAACATTTTTGAATATGATTGTAAATCAGTTTCTGCGGGAAAGTGCCAAATTTCCAGACAAGGGAGGGCAACGGATTTTGTTTTTGATAGACGAATTTGCCCGTCTGGGTAGAATCCGGAGTATTGAAGACAGTATGACAACCTTACGAAGTAAGGGAATCACAATATGCCTGCTTACTCAGTCCATCAGCCAGATTGATGCGATATATGGATTAGAACATCGTAGAATCATCATGGACAACGCAGCTTATACACTGGTATTATCTGCGAGAGACCCTGCATCAGCGGAAGAAATTTCCAAGATGATAGGGAAAGACTGGTTTACTAAGGTTTCCATCAATACAAAAAAAATGGCAGACAATAATTATACGTACAGTAAGCAGCTTGTTTATATTGTCCCGCCGGAAAAGCTGAATAATTTGGGGAATGAGATGATACTGATAAGTAAGGACGGATTTTGCAAGGTAGAAAAAGTAAATATCTTTCGAGATGCTTTTCCGTGGAAAGGCTAACAAATGATTTGGTTGCTTTCTTGGAGACTACCATAAAACAGACTTAGATGTCAATGGCAGGGGCGTTGCCAGCACCTTCCGGTGCTCCATTGACATCACGCTGTTTTATGGTGCAGAGTAATCAAGCAGACCAAAGGTGCAGCTTGCGAATGGTATCGCAGCTTGTAAATGTATATCAAGGGAAAACGCTATGAGAAAAAGCATATGTGTAAAAAATGGGAGTTTCGTTCCGCTACAGACAGACCGTATTTTATTTGATATTCCACCTATGACCTGTGAAAAGTTTAGGGATGAATGTCCAATCGAAAAAAATCCGGTGTTGGATGATTACAGACTGTTGACGAAGATAACAAAAAAGAAGCCCTGTGACAGTGATGATGGTTATTGCAGTTATCTGGCTGGGGAAATTGCAGATAAACGAGTAACTGCTGCTATTGAAATGGAATATATCCGGCAGCAGGATGTTTTTAAATGTCTTAGTGAAGGGCATAGGATGTGTGTGGCTCAGAAACTGAATACCATTAACGAAGAAAAATGCAGGGTAAAAGTGAATCTGACTGTTTATCTATAAGAAATGGGGGCACATATGCCCCCTATTCTTCTATCTGGCAATGGCTGATTGCAAATTCCAAAAATTTCCCTATCAGTTCATTGCGGCTTCGGCCTGTTTCTGAAGCAATGGCATCTATCTGGCTTGCTAGTTCTTCTTTTATCCGTATGGAAAATATTTTGTATCCATCTTCGCCTTTTTTAGAGGGCGATTTTTTTATGATTAATTTGTTTTCTTTCATGTCTGGGTTCCTCCATTAAACATATTCTATGTTTAATGTGGAATAAAATATATGTTAAGATTTGTGTTATAAAATATGTTGAAAATATTGGTTGAATAATAAAAAAACAATGGTATACTTATAATATGGCTTTTTGTGGAGATTCAAATTGATACGCTTAAAGGAGAGAAGATTATGAGAAAGGGTTTTATTAAGGTTTTAACAGCAACAGCGTTATTAAGCATGTTAGCTTCGTCAACCGTATTTGCTGGACAGTGGAAGTCCGATAATAATGGCTGGTGGTATCAGAATGATGACGGCAGCTATCCGACAAACACATGGCAGTGGATTGATGGAAACGGTGATGGTGTTTCCGAAAGCTATTATTTTAATGAAAACGGTTATATGCTTACCAATACTGTAACGCCTGATAATTATACAGTAAATGCAGATGGTGCATGGACCGTGAATGGTGTGGTTCAGACTCAGGGGCAGTCAACAGCTACAAATGCTGTTCAGAATTATGATGAACAGTATCCATTAAAGGGTAGAGTAGAGAAGTACTTTGGGGTATCAAAATTAGAAGGAGAAGCTGGTTATCTTGTTCCGTATTGGAATGGCACTCATGTTATTCGTGAAGGTGTTGTTCCGGCTGGAATGACAGGAAAAACTTATATTTTCCAAAAAGCAGTTGAAGACAAAGATATTTCTTATCTGTATCCCACAGGTGGATATAATTTATCCGTTCTCGGTATTCTGGCTGGATTCCCAGCAAAAACCCCATCTACTGACAAACCAGAAACAGCAGAACTCTTAAACGAAGTCAAGGAGTTCATGAATAGCTTTGACTGGAGAAATGCTTCTGACTTGGAAAAAGCCACTCGTATCTGTAATCGTATCCATCAGGCTTCTTATGACCATGATGCTGCAAATGAAGCAACTACTACAGGTTGGTCCAATTCTGTAAGCTATGGAGCATATGGTTGCCTTGTAAAAGGTAAAGCTGTTTGTCAGGGATATACCGAAGCTGCTGGTTTATTAGGCTACGCAGTAGGTCTTAAAACATTTGAAATGGGTGATATCGGACACACTTATCCAACATTTTTTGTTGATGGTATTTGGCTCGGAAACGAACCTACCACACAGAACAAATATTTTACTGTAGAAGATGTCTACCGTAAAAATGTTCTTGGAATGTATCAGCAGTTAGGTGACTACTGCGAGGCTACGGGATACGTTGTACCAACAGACAAATCTATGTTAAGTCAGCTTGGAACTCTTGGAGAGGAGTTTGGAAAGACAACTATTCAGTTTAAGCCTGAATACAAGTAAAAATTTCAAAACAGCTATCAAATATTTTTATTTGGTAGCTGTTTTTTTGAAAAGTTGGCTTATTATATAAAGCATACTTTATGATACGCATTAAAATGCAAAATAAATATTATCAGCCATACAGGTTGATGTTATATTTCTATAATAACGAATCTTTCTTTTTGCATGTTCTTTATAAATTCAGAGTAATTTTCTACTACGGTAATTTGCTTCCGCTTTGTGTGAGCCTAAAGACAATTGATAGTTTTCGTTCTTTTGCCCTTCTGACCAAGAAGTCAGACAGAAGGGCAAAATATTATCCAAACGATTATTTCACGTCATAAACGTTTCCGTATTCTCCATTCGCAGATACATATATGTAGGGGATATACCTGTCTATACCGTTTAAATGTATTTTTTCCAGAAAATCCTTATGCTTCCTCCTTCCTTATTTGTTCGAGTTGAGTTCCTTCAAGCAGTTGTCAGTCAAGTTCCTAATTGTTTCTAAATTTTGCCGAAGCTCAGTTTCCAAAGCTTCTAACTCCCGTTTTTTTGCTCCTAAATCATCTAATTTTGAACGAATCGCAGCATCTAAATCATCTAAATCATCTAAAGATTCTTTGATTTTGGTGTTTACGCGGTGTAACCAATCAGCAATAACGGGATTAGACTGGGGCGTTGCACCATAAGCATAATTTTTATCCACAGAGCTGCAAAAAGTCGATAAAAAATGAAATTTTTCCCCTGACAAAAAATTGTCAGAAGTATTAGTATCTTTTAACTTTTTTTTGAGCTCATGTGCCTCTTTTGGGAGGTGCTTAAGATAATGCACGGTCATGTGTTGATAGTTACTGTTGTTACCTTCCAGAATAGCTGGTAACTCGTTTACAGTGTCAATTGTACATTGTACCAATATATCTAATACTCCCAAATGTAATGCATCTAATGTGTTGTCCATTTTCACGCGATGCACAAGATAATTTCTTTATTTTTTAATTTCTCATTATTTTCAAACCTTTCTGTGGCAAAAGCGCACAAAAAGAGCACACTATCCCCTAATAATAGTGTACTCATTAAGCCATCAAACTGCCCGTCCAACATATTCATTGCATTGAACAGGAAAAATAAACTGCTTTTAGTATAACATAAAATCCAGAAAAAATCCAGTTTTATTTTTTGGAAATTAACTCTTAAATTTTTTTCTCCAAAAATCAACTTAATTTTAAAATTTTTTTCTCCGTACAACACAATGTTATTACGCTATACTGTGATTGTCTGGTAAGTACTTACTCCCCTACATCTTTGGGGGCAAACAATCCGGCTGGCCGGAATCATAAAAAAGACATCTGCACGTTGACAATTACATACAAGCATAGGCAACCATCCTAGCGGTTGCCTATGCATAAAATACCTTGCGTGATAATGTACTAGCTGTCTTGCATACGATATACCATATATTTGTAAAAAGGATGATGCTATATATGGAAAATGCTAATCATAATATATTGAAAGATGTAATTCATGAAGAAAAAATGAAAATGACCGTAACAAATATACTTCCACATCATACATCGAATAATGCAGAGAGGAAACATAAAATTGAAATTCAACTTTTTCAAATTTTCCAAAAATATGTGTAATACAGTTGTGAGAATATATGTTCGGTGGTATAATTACAGGTGTGGAAAACCTAAGTCATACATTCTTGGCAGGAGGACAAGAATATGATGTATGACGCACTATACGGACGACAGTCCATTGAAAAGAAAGATAGTATATCCGTTGAAAGTCAGCTGGAATATTGTAAGTATGAAACTCATGGCGCCCCTTATATAGAATATGCCGACAGGGGGTACAGTGGAAAAAATACTAATAGACCAGATTTTGAGCGAATGATGACTGATATTAAAGACGGTAAAATTAAGAGAGTAATTGTTTATAAGTTAGACCGTATCAGCCGTTCAATACTGGACTTTGCCAATATGATGGAAACATTTCAAGAGTATAATGTTGAATTTGTTTCTTCAACAGAAAAGTTTGATACTTCCACCCCTATAGGTCGGGCTATGCTTAATATATGTATTGTTTTCGCACAGCTTGAACGGGAAACTATCCAAAAACGAGTAACCGATGCTTATTATGCAAGATGTAAACACGGTTTTTATATGGGAGGGCGAATTCCCTATGGTTTTCGTCTGGTAGATACGGTAATAGATAATGTACGTACTTCAATGTACGAAGAAATACCGGAGGAAAGCGAACAGCTAAAACTTATTTATTCCATGTATGCTGACCCATCGTATTCTCTTGGAGAGATTATGCGTTATCTTAATAACCATAATATCAAACATTTGCGAGGAAAAAACTGGAATACTGCCCGATTGAGTGAAATGCTGAGAAATCCGATATATGTAGAAGCTGACATTGATGTATACAATTTTTATAAGAGTCAAGGAGCAAATATTTATAATCCTGCCACGGATTTTACTGGTTATAATGCTTGTTATCTTTATAAAGGGACAGCATCAAAAACTAGGAAACAATGTGATTTGACGGAGAAAGAAATTGTATTGGCCCCACATAAAGGATTTATTCCATCTAAAACATGGATAGCGTGTCGGTTACGTTGCTTAAATAACCGTCAATCTACCAGGACTTGTAAAGCCAAAAACTCATGGCTGGTGGGAAAGGTAAAATGTGGTAATTGTGGTTACGCATTGGTAATTAGGAAATCCAAAACAAAACACGGACGTTATTTTGTCTGTAGTTGCGTTGGTAATAGCGGAGCTTGCAAGGGAACAGGCTGTACCATATATGCTGATGTGCTGGAAAACTATATGCTAGATGCCATTCGTTGCAAATTATCAGAATTCGAAAGACTCTCCAATGGAAACGACAATGGGCAAACTCCCAAAGAGTCAAAAATTAAAATCCGTTTGACCCAAATTGACGAAGAAATCAACGACTTACTATCTAAAGTCGGAAGTGCCAATTCTATCCTGATGAAGTATATCAATGATAAAATTTCCGAGTTAGATACAGAACGCCAGACTTTGCATAAGGAAATAGTTTCCCTTACCTGCTCACAGACTGAAAACAAAATGGGACAGATAACCGACCATGTAACAAAATGGGATAACACTTCCTTTGAAGATAAACAGGCAGTTGTTGACGCTTTAATCAAAGTTATCAAGGTGGCAAACGGGAATATTGAAATCACATGGAAAATCTAAGGCGGTTTTATCCGCTATCATTTTTGAGGTAAATCTACTTCAATCTTCCCGTTTCGGTGAAACCCTCCGAATCACCCAGGAAAAACTGGACAGCCGGAATTTCTATGCCTTTAATCCGGCCTTTGATCCGGATCAGGCGCCCCAGCCCCGATAAGCAGCCCTTAATCCAGCTGTATCCGGACTCCGCCAAGGAGCTTTACGTCTTCCTCCTGATGGGTTGTGATCAGGAGGAAGCGGTTCCGGCGGTTTTCCAGAATATAGCGGATCACCTCCAGTTTAAGGGCCTCATCAAGCCCGGTAAAGGGTTCATCCATTACAAGCATATGGGAAGGCGCAAGAACGGCCCGCAGAATGGCGGTGCGCCGCTTCATCCCTCCGCTCAAGGTGGACACGGGGCGGGTAAGGCATTCTTTAGGAAGTAAGCAGATCATGGCCTGAGCCAGTTTTTCTTCCTTCCATTTTTCTTTTAATGCCATCTGCACATTTTCCATAGGGGAAAAGGAAGGACAGAGACGATCCTCCTGAAAAACTGCCGAAATCCTCAAAGGCCACCCAGGGCCCCCCTGAGTAAAAATCCTTCCGCTGTCAGCCGTTTCAAGCCCCATGAGGATCCGAAGAAAGGTTGTTTTTCCTGAGCCTGAGGGCGACATCAGGCAATAACAGGCATCCTGCTCCAGCGTCAGGCTCAGATCCCGAAGGACCTGCAGTTCTCCGTATTTTTTAGAAAGATGCTCGATGCAAAGCTTCATACAACCTCCTCATCAGTGGCGTACCCGCATAAGCAGGCTCAGAAAAAAGCGCTCAAAGACAGCGCTGATCACAATAATGGCAAAGGTCCAGGCAAACAGGCCCGCTGTATCCAGATAGAGCTTGGAATAGTAGAGCTGCTCTCCGATCGACGCCTGAGGTATGCCGATCACCTCTGCCGCAACTCCTGATTTCCAGCTCATCCCAAGAGCCGTACGGCAGCTGCTTAAAAGATAGGGGTGAACGGCCGGAATATATATATATCGAAGGCGTTTGAAAAAGGAAAACGAAAAAACTCGGCTCATTTCCAAAAGCTCCCTGTCCGTATGTTCCAGACCGGTCAGCGTTCCCGTATAGATCATAGGGATCACAACCAGAAATGAAATAAACACGGACAGGCCGTCAGAGCCGATCCAGATCAGTGCCAGGATCACAAAGGAGGCCACGGGAACGGAACGGATCAGCAGCATGGGAGGTTCCAGAAGATCCTTTACAAAGGAACAGGCGTAACTGGCCCACCCCAGGAGAATCCCCAGAACAAAAGCCATGAGAAAGCCGGCGCTGATCTTAAAAAATGAATGAAGCAGCGTCTGCCAGAAGGAAACTTCCGGTAAAAGCTGCCAAAGGGCCCCAAGCATATCGAAGGGCCCCACAAAAATCACATCATTCTGGATGGCTAAGTGGGCGGCCTGCCAGAGAACCGCCCAGAAAAGCCATATCATATATGTTTTTAAACGCGAAGATATTTTCATGTTTTTCATTATGGCAGATAGTAGAAGTCATCTCCGGGAAGCGTTCCGCCGATGGACTTGGCATCCTGTCCGGAAAGCACCTCCAGATAGCCGGAAAGGGCCTGTTTCATTTCTTCACCGGTAATGCATACAATATTGCAGAGAGGCATCGCTTTCTGGGCCATAGCAGCCTTTTCTACGATTCCAATATCAGCTACCAGCTGTGCGGCCTTTTCAGGCTCAGCAGATGTATACTCCGCAGATTCTGCATGATCCTTTAAAAACCGCTCCACAGCAGCCTCATGCTCCTCTAAAAATCCGGTGCGGACAATGGTAACTCCCGTAACCATCCGGCTGTTTCCTTCCTTATTTAAAAGATCCCACTGCTCGGTCAGATCCATCACTGTTTTCAGCTCCGGATTCTGCATACAGGCCGCTGAAGCAAAGGGCTGAGGGAGCACGCCGATGGCAGACGGATCTTCCTTTAATATAGAAGCAACCTCTGCAGCCTCGGATTTAAACTCCATGGTTACATCCCCGGAGCCAAGGCCGTTTTCAGCCAGAAGATAATTCATGGCAAATTCCGGCGTGGTTCCTTTTCCTGTCATATATACGGTTTTACCCTTCAAATCTTCCATTGTGGAAATGGAATCATCCGAAGCCACTACATACAAAACTCCCAGTGTATTGATATCAATGACCTTTACCTGCCCCTGCGTCTTATTGTAAAGCACGCTGGCTACATTGGCAGGCACCAGCGCAATATCCAGGCTTCCGTTTGCAATATTTCCTACCAGCTCATCTGCCTTCCCTGCCATGGTAAATTCATATGTATTGGCAGTTTCTCCGTTTTTGGCAGTTTCCATCAGATAGGCCAGTCCCATAGAGGTAGGTCCCTTTAAGGAGCCCACACGGACAGCGGATGCGCCGGAACCTTCCTTCTCCTCTTCTGAAACCGCCTCAGAACCGGTCTCTGCCCCGGTATTTTCTGCCTCAGTTGATTCTACCTCTGAATGTTCCGTTTCCTCTGGAACCTCCTGAGAAGCTGCCTTGGAAGAAGCGGAAGGAGCCGCGTTATCGCCGGATGCGCCGCAGCCGGTTACAGCGAAGGCTGCTGCAGTTAAGAGTGCAGTCAATACAGAAATTTGTTTTTTCACAGTACATTCTCCTCTCCGGCACCCTCTGGATGCCATCCCTTACTATAGCACATTTTTTCCTGTTTTTCCATCCTCACCGCCGGAAAAACAGAATCGACCCCAGCGTTCGAACAACTCAAATCCATAAAAACGGACGGCCCTCAACGGGATTCCGTCCGTTTTTCTTATTTTCTTAAATACTCATTTTTCCCCTGGATCATTTATGTGCCTGCCTGAATACCGGTCTTTTCCACGCTCTTTTCCCGAACCTCCTTTTTCCGAAACAGCTCACGACCGGAGGTATACACGATGATCACACCGAGAACCATTAAAAGAGCGGCAATGATCAGCTGCAGTCCCTCTACCATAAATACGGCGCTTCCTGCGCCAAAAGCATGAACAAGTGCAATGGAACGCTCAATTAAAGCGGTAAAGGTAACGCAGAGCATGATAATAAGCGGAGGGAACAGCGTTCTGTTTTCTCTGCCCGTAACCTTTAAAAAGACGCACAGCGTAATGAGAACCAGAGCACTCAAAAGCTGATTGGCGCTTCCAAAAAGAGGCCAGATATTGGAATATCCGATTTTTGTCAGGATAAAGCCGCAGGCTAATGTGATCATAGTTGCAAAATATTTATTGCATACCACCTGCCTCCAGTGCTCCGCCTGTTCCATATCATCTGTACTGAACAGCTCCTGAAAGGACATACGGCCGATTCTTGCAACGGAATCAAGGCTTGTAAGAGCCAGAGCTGATACACACATGGTCATAAAGCACTGGGCTACATACATAGGGATTCCAAACATTTCCAGAAATCCTGCCACACCGGCTGAAAAGATCTGGAAGGGAGTACCCACAGCAGGCGTTCCGTCTGCTCCTGCAGCAGCGCCTGCCACACACAGGGCCAAAACTGCCAGAAGACTTTCCAGAACCATTGCTCCATATCCCACTTTCAGCATATCCTTTTCATTGGAAATGGTCTTGGATGAAGTTCCTGATGATACCAGGCTGTGAAATCCGGATACAGCTCCGCAGGCTACCGTAACAAACAGAATAGGAAACATATCTCCCATGGATGCATTTTTAAAGCCTGTGTATGCAGGGAGGTTCATGGACGGATGCGCCACTGCCAGACCCGCCGCAGCACCAATGATCATGCCGTCAAACATAAAGGTTGTCATATAATCCCTGGGCTGCATCAGAAGCCACATGGGGAGCACGGCTGCCATGAAGATATATGCAAAGGTCAGATAGGACCAGGTATCCTTTCCTGCTGCCAGCGGAAATGCCATTCCAATCCCAAGAGCAGCCGCCGTACAGGCCAGTCCCGCTGCCGTTTTCTTCCAGCCCTTTAACTGTAGTTTTTTCTGGATCACTCCAAATATCATCGCAAATACAATAAACAGAAGGGAAATACTTCCTGCCGCTCCATTGGTCTGTGCGGCCGGAGAAAGAACTGCCGCTCCGTCAGCCACGGTATATGCGTTAAACGTACCTGCCACCATATCTGCAAAAGCTGCGATTACGATCAGGGTAAAAAGCCAGCAAAATAAAAGAAACAGTTTTCTCCCTGTCTTTCCAATATACCGCTCGATCAGAAGCCCCATGGACTTTCCTTCATTCTTTACACTGGCATACAGTGCTCCGAAATCCGTAACTGCTCCAAAGAAAATGCCTCCCAGGATCACCCACAAAAGCACGGGCAGCCATCCAAAAGCAGCGGCCTGGATCGCTCCGGTCACAGGGCCGGCCCCCGCAATGGATGAAAACTGGTGGGCGAATACCGTCCATCCGTCTGTAGGCACATAATCCTGTCCGTCTTCCAGTGCACAGGCAGGCGTTTTGGCCTTGGGATCTATGCCCCATTTTTCTGCCAGCCAACGGCCATACAGGGTATATCCCGCCAAAAGACATACCGCTGCGATCATTACAATTACAAGTGTGTTCATACTCTTATCTCCTTCCTTCTGGAATAACTGTCATTATAATCCCTTTTATTCGGAAGTCAATCAGATAGAACATACCGTATTTTCATATTTTTTATTCTTTCAGGTTATGTTTGTGCCATAATCTCATAACTGCCAGACATATTTCTGCCAGACTGGAAATACCATTCCAGCCCCAGGCTAGCTGCCATGGCGCGGTCCACACCGCCCATCTGCCGCCGGTCCAGGTGCCCTATGTATTCCTTTAAGCGGCTGCGGTCAATGGTGCGGATCTGCTCTGTAAGCACCGTAGAATCCTGTTTTAATCCGCACAATGTCTTATCCAGGCTTACATGGGTAGGAATCGCCGCCTTGGTGGTTCGGCTGGTAATGGCAGCTACGATCACCGTCGGGCTGTGGCGGTTTCCCGTGTCATTCTGGATGACTAAAACCGGCCGGATCCCTCCCTGCTCCGATCCCCTGACCGGTGAAAGGTCTGCATAAAAGAGGTCTCCCCGGATCACCGGGCGGTACGTCTGTCTATTTCCATTCCAGTCTGAATTTCGTTCCATGGCTTGTCTCCTTATTTTGAGTTTCATCACTTCATTCATACACTCATAGGATTCCCAATTCCGGAGATTTCAAACATTTCCTGAAAAAAACATGAAAAAGCCCCATCCTCAGAGGACAGGGCCATTCATTTTCCTTTATTCTGTTTTGCTTTAAAACCGCTTGATTTTTCCTGCGGCTGTTCGTTCAAAAGGTACTTCTCTCACGATCAGCCTGGCAATGCGCTTATAGACAGGCATAGACCCATTCAGGCGGTCAACCAGCTCCTGAAGAAGCGGCTCTGGCTCTGTAATCGTATGCTTTTCCATATATTCCGGATCCGGGAAGATCTCTGCCTCGATGACCTTCTCATGCTCGCGCACCAGAATCTCTTTTACCAGATCATTGCGTCCCAGCTCATTTTCCAGCTCCTCAGGAGATACATTTTCCCCGTTTGCAAGGATGATCAGGTTCTTTCTGCGGCCGGTAAGAAATACAAAGCGATCCTCGTCCACATAGCCTAAGTCTCCTGTCTTTAACCAGCCGTCCTCCAGAGCGGCAGCCGTTTCCTCAGGCATCTTGTAATATCCCTGCATCACGCTGCTTCCCCGTACCCAGAGCTCGTAATCCACGGTCTTTGCCTCGCAGTTTGGCAGAAGTTTTCCTACGGATCCGATCTTATTTTCCCACTCCAGATTGGTGCTGATCACAGGAGAACACTCCGTCATGCCGTATCCCTGAAGAATGGTGATGCCAAACTCCTTAAAAAGACGGATACAGTCCGGATCGAGGTAAGCGCCTCCGCTGCAGATGGTCTTAAGCTTTCCGCCGAATATGGCCGCTGCAGCCTGTTCCTTTGGAACAGACGGATCGATCTCCTTTAATTTTCCTGCCAGCGATTCGATGATCATAGGCACCAAAAGCACGATTTCCGGCTGGAACAGCTTTAAATTTCTCTGGAACCGCATGATCGAATCATTGATGCAGATGATCATTCCAATGGAAATGCCCTTTATAATGTCCATGGTCAGACAGTACACATGGTTAATGGGAAGAACGGTCAGGGATACGGTTCCCTGAGGGATCTTCATATCCAGACACAGGGCATTGTCCGCCAGATTCCGGTGGGTCAGCATAACGCCCTTGCTCTTTCCTGTGGTTCCTGAGGTAAAGAGAATGGTACACAGATCCTCCGGCTTTACCTCACAGTAAAATTCTCCCCGGTATGCCTCTAAAAGCTCAGGCAGAGACTGGATGGAAAGAAACTCACGGATCTTTGGACAGGAAGAAGCGGCAGCCTCTGCCACATCCGTCCTCACCTCATCAAACACCAGCATTTCCACATCTGCCCGGTTTAGGAGTTCACAGACTGCCTCTGCAGGAAGCTGTACATCAATGGGAACTGCCACACTTTTACTGTTTGCCGCGCCAAAATATGAAGTGATCCATCCATAGCTGGTAGGGCCGATGACAGCAATATGCTTTCCTCTCATCCCCTTTTCTTCCAGCATACGTCCAAAGGCCATGGTATCCCTGTGCAGATCTTCATAGGTCTTTTCCTCAAGCTCCCGCTTTACCTTATAGCGGAACGCGGTCTGGCTGCCGTAAGAATCAGCCGCCCGGCTTATGATCTCCTGTAATGTATTTGCTTCCATTCCTTCTCCTTCCTCGTTCCCGCCTCAGACAGCCTGCTGCAGGGACTGGATATACTCCATGGCGTCCTTTACTGTCTTTACATTGACCACTTCCCGCTCGTCCACTTCAACGTCCCAGTGCTCCTCGATCTCTCCGACCATACTCATAAAATCATAGGAATTAAAGCCCAAGTCCTCCACAAAACGGGAATCCTCCCGGATTTCTCCCGGTTCTACATCTACATACTCACAGATCATCTCTTTTAACTCTTCAAACATATCCTTTTTCTCCCTCTTTTTATACCATGTCAATAATCTCTCCTACCGTCCTGCTGCAGTCCTCCACACCTCTGAAAATGATCCTGCACAGATAGTAGTATACCTCTTCCAGTTTCTGGGGCGTCACAATACCGGTCTGGTACTCAAAGCAGAAATCCAGACCATCGTCCAGAGCGCGGTGGCTCACAGTCAGATACAGCGGCTGTCCTGCCACACCATTGGAGTAACGGGCTGTATCATAGCGGATCCCGCCCATCTTATCAAGGCCCGGCCCCTCATATTTCATAGCCAGAGGCTGATAGGTCAGAGCCAGGGGCTCATAGGTCAGGCCGTCTTCCAGGTTATAAAATTTCTTTCTGTAATTAAAATACTCCGTAGGGCTGTAGCTTGCGTGCCGGAAATACTGATTCTGTGTATCCCGGATGATCTCCATTCCCTCTAAGAAGGTCTTGTCCCGTGAAATAATGGTCCTAAAGGGGAAGCAGTGGATCCTGGTACCGCCGCATCGCTTCTCGGTCAGAGTGGCCCTTCTTGCAATAGTGGTCGTAAGAGAAACATCCTCATTTCCGTTCTGCTTCTGAAGATAGGTCCTAAGGCCCATGAGCAGAAGGCAGGTCATGGAGATCCTGTGTTCCTCACAGAACGTTAAAAGCCGTTCCGACGGCTCCGGTTCCAGCCGGAAAGTGGTAATATTGGCTGATACATCCTCCGGAATGGTGCGGGCCGCCCTCTGATCCGGGTTGCCGGAAGCCTTTCTCTGCTGTTCAAGAAGCCCTGGACCGTAGATGCTGTTAAAGATCGGCTCCGATGTGCCGATCAGCTTTTCAAAAAATTCCCGGTCTCTCTGGCTGGATGTACTTCCCGCCTCATAAGCCAGATCCTTTTCCAGCTGCTTTATGTAAGAGGTCATGGCCTTTGGATAAGCAATCACCTCGTCTCCAAACATCTTATGGCTGTAGATTTCAATGATATCCCTGTAAAACAGGATCAGGGACTGGGCATCCATGGTCATGTGGTCTACGCACACATAGGTTCCCTGAAAGCCGTTTGGAAGGCGGATCATCACAATGCGGTGCATGGGAGAATCGTAACGCTCAAAGGGAAGCTCGGTCCACTCCCTCATCTTCGCCTCTGCGTCCTCCATTTTCCAGCCGCAAAAGTCAAAGTGTCCGATCTCAGAGTGATCCTCCTTTACCACATACTGGTACTCTTTTCCCTCTTTTTTGTCATGGGCAAAACGGATCCGCATTCCCTCGCAGCGGGAAATCGCTTCCTTAATGCTCTCCCGCAGCACCTCCCAGTCCAGATCGATCTCAATAGTCAGGCTGGAGCCGATATTTAATACCTGCTTTTGGGGACAGTATTTCAGACAGTAAAAATGCAGCTTCTGCGCCTCGGTCAGCGGATATACCTTACAGCCCCTTCTCGTTTTCATTCCTCACATACCCCTTTCGTAAATGCACGTTCCATCAGTTTCCTTACAGCCGCCTCATAAGCCGGACGATCCTTATAATATGCCTCTGCATGGGAAGCTCCCTCTATGATCAGAAGATCCTTTGGAGCAGCGCAGGCTTCGTAAAGCTCATGCACCATAGAGCAGGGCACAAAGGTATCCTTTGATCCGTGGATAAACAGCATGGGGATCTTAGCCTTTTTTACCTCATCTCTGGCATTGCACTCATCCAGGCCATATCCGGCTTCCTTTTTTGCCATCCGGTCGGACAGATCCATTAAGGGAAATGCCGGCATATGATAGGTTGTCTTAAGAACAGAGGTAAATACCTCTTTGGCGGAGGTAAAGGCGCAGTCGGAAACAGCCCCCTTTACCTGCGGCGGAAGCTCAAGTCCTACTGCCATATCCACCGTAGCGGCTCCCATGGAAATGCCCTGAAGCAGAAGCTCACAGTCCTCTCCCAGACGCCCTGCCATGTATTCCATCCATTTTTTTGCATCCAGACGGTCCAAACAGCCAAAACCGATATAGGTACCCTCGCTGTCTCCATGGGCTCTCTCATCCACCGTCAGGACGCCCAGCCCGCATCCCATATAAAACCGGGCCAGGGACGGGTAATCATTCAGTCCCCGGCTGGTATAGCCATGAAAGCAGATCACGGCCCGTTTGGGATCCTTTCCCGGAAAGTATGTTCCGTGAAGCTTTAAGCCATCCTCAGACTGTATGTACACATCCTCATGGGGCTGGCTTAAAAACCACTGGCGGTTTTCCTCCATAAAGGGCAGATAGACGCTCCAGTCCGTACCTGCCATTTTCTGGGTCCGCTTATTATCCGCCTTTCCCCGCATCAGCGTCCGGCGCAGAAAATAGCGCGCCAGCGCATACTCTCCCGCAGCAAGCAAAGCTGCCGCTCCGGCTCCCATTCCCAACATCCACTTTATTTTCATCCTGCCGCTCCTTTTTTATCCGGATCCGTATCCCTCATACAGACCCCTATATGATACGCATCTCCCAGCTGGGCCTCAAAAAAGCGCCAGCCGGGGATATCTGCTGTAAAACCGTGGCGATCTCCCAGATCCAGAGGAAGTTCAAAGGAAGCTGTCCCATAAAAAATACACTCCGGCTCTCTTTCCAGCCTGTTTGCAAATGAAATCTGCCGAAAGGGAAAGGCAAGTCCCCTGCCGTCTGCCTTTGCATAGCTTTCCTTTAACGTCCACAAACGGAGCGCAGTTTTCTCTGCCTCTTTCTCCTTCTTTTCACAAATCCATCTATATTCTTCCGGAGAACATATCCTCCTGACCAGCCCTTTGCTGCAGGGCTTTCGGACCTGGATATCAATCCCTACTGGATGGCTGCAGACCGCACAGACGGCCATTCCCTCTGTATGGCTGATACTAAAAAAAACGCCTGGACTGTCTTTTAGAAAGGGTTTTCCATTTTCCGGAGCTATCACCTCCCAGGTTCTCCCATATTCCTGCAAAAGCCCCCGCTCAAGAAGCCTTCTTCCCAGGATATGTTCTCTGGACCGGTCGCATTTCCTGCCCTCCGGCCGGTATGCGGCTGCGTAGATCATACTCCCCCTCCTGCTGCGTTCCCATGGTTTTCCCTGGTTTTTCCGTGTTTTCGACCGCTAGTCGAATCGTTTCTGCCTTACAATATCATATTTTCGACCAGTGGTCAAGTGTGGATTTTTTATATCACATATGCTATACTCGAACCATTCTGAAAACCATCCATATGACACTAAAAGAAAGCAGGAACATCATGCAGTATCTGAATAAACGCGAAAAAATCCTGGATGCCATGCAGCAGCTGATGACAACCGCTGATACCCGTTCCATTACGGTCAGTGAGATCGCTCAGAAAGCCGGCATTGGAAAAGGAAGCATCTATTATTATTTTCCCTCTAAAAATGATATTCTGGACGGAGTCATTGAGCGGGCCTATTCCCGCGTTCTGGAAAAGGGAAAGGCTCTGGCCGCTGCCTCAGACATAGATGCCTTCTGTAAAATGGAGATCATCTATCACGCCTGTCTGGAAGCCTCTAAGGAGCTGCGCCGTCAGGAGTCCTTTAACGCCGCCCCCGACGGCCAGGAGCGGGCCTTCATCCATCTGAAATTTGCCAAAGCCATTATCACCCATTTAAGACCTATTCTTGCAGATATCCTCCGGCAGGCTGTGGCAGAAAACGGTGCGGTCTGCGAATATCCGGAGGAAACAGCCTATATCATCCTTCTGGTATTAACCACCACTCTGGACAACCGTCTGGTACCCATGAAGGAAAGCGACGTAAGCCGGATTCTCACTGCATTTACCCAGATGCAGGGCCAGGGGCTCAATATTCCGCCGGAGGTTCTGCATTTTCTGATCCGGGAGGTATAGCGCCATGAATATTAATAAGAAGCAAAAACTCCAGACTCCCGGCTCACGCCGCCGTCTGGTTACGGCTCTAGGAATCACCGGCTGGCTTTTTAAAGGAGTTCTTTCTGTCTTTACCGCTGCCTTTCTTATCATGGCGGCAGCAGGACTGATCCTCTACGCAGCAGTCAAACCGGAGCTTGACAAATGCCGGGAGATTGCCTATGACAAGCTTGCTCAGATGGACCGTTCCGATTTTTCCATGCTGTCCGATACAGTAATCTACGATAAGGACGGAAAACAGATCGGTCTGATCAACGCGGGTCATTATCAGTATATGGATATTAACCACATCAGCATGAACCTGCAGAACGGTTATATCGCCCAAGAGGACCGGAGATTTAAAAACCATAACGGCGTAGACTGGATCGCCACCTTCCGGGCCGGTCTTGCCCTGATCAAGCATGGCGGGGAAGTGACTCAGGGCGGCAGTACCATTACCCAGCAGGTGATCAAAAATACATATCTGACCCAGGAGCGCACCTTTACCCGCAAGATTGTGGAAATCCTGCTGGCTCCCGAACTGGAAAAGAAATACTCCAAAGCCGATATCATAGAGTTTTACTGCAACACGAATTTCTACGGGCACCGCTGCTACGGTGTTGAAGCTGCCAGTCTGTATTACTTTGGAAAACACGCCGAAGATCTGGCCCCTGAGGAAGCGGCTGTGCTGATCGGCATCAGCAACAGCCCCTCTGCCTATGACCCGGTTTCCCATCCGAACGCTTCCAAAAACAAACGGGATGATGTATTAAAAAGCATGAACGAGGTAGGGTATCTGTCAAATGAAGACTATGAAAAAGCCGTCTCTTCTCCTTTAAAAATCGTACAGAAGGAAACAGAGGGCACGGATGAAAATTATCAGAGCAGCTATGCCATTCACTGCGCTGCCCTGGAGCTGATGAAAATGGACGGTTTTGAATTTCAGTATACCTTTGATAACAAAGAAGATTACACCCTTTACTCCGAACGCTATACTACAGCCTACTCCGAGCAGTCAGACCGGATACGGGCAGGCGGATTTCAGATCTACACCTCCTTAGACAGCGGACTGCAGGCTGTGCTCCAGACGCAGATCGACGCCAGTCTTTCGGGCTTTACAGAGCTTCAGGAAAACGGAAAATTTGCCCTTCAGGGAGCCGGTGTGATCGTAGACAACAAGACCAACTATGTAACGGCCATTGTAGGAGGACGCGGGGCGGATGATCCCTTTAACCGGGCCTATTTAAGCGCCAGACAGCCCGGAAGCACCATTAAGCCCCTCATTGACTACGGACCCGCCTTTGACACCGGGGAATACTATCCCACGCGCATGGTCAATGACCACAAATGGGAGAAGGGTCCTTCCAACAGCGGCAGGCGCTACTTTGGCAATGTTACCGTAAGAGAAGCCTTAAACCGCAGCTTAAACACTGTGGCCTGGCAGATCTTAGAGGATATCGGCATTGATTTCGGTCTGAGCTATCTGGGAGAAATGGAATTTCAGAAGCTGAGCTATGTGGACAATCAGGTGCCCTCCTTAAGCATCGGAGGCTTTACCAACGGCGTCCGGGTAGTTGATATGGCAAAGGGCTACAGCACACTGGCAAACGGCGGAGTATACAATGACCGCACCTGCATCGTGAAAATCCTTCATGAAAAAGAGGGCGAGCTCACAAAGGATATGACGCCTTTTGCAAAGCAGGTTTACCGCAGCGATTCTGCCTTTATGCTCACAGACGTCTTAAAAGGCACATTTACCTCCCCCTACGGCACCGGACGGGGACTTGGCCTGGAAAATGATATGCCCGCTGCCGGAAAAACCGGAACCACAAACAGCAGCAAGGATACCTGGTTCTGCGGCTACACCCCTTACTACACAGCCGCCGTCTGGGTGGGTTACGATATCCCCCGTAATATGCCGGGAATCTACGGAGCCACCTACGCAGGAAAAATCTGGAAAAATGTAATGGACGAAATCCACCAGGGTCTCCCCCCTCTTGACTGGGAACAGCCCGATACCGTAGAGCGGCGTGCAGATGAAACCAATGGGATCGAAGATTATTTCAGCACCACGGCTCAGTTCCGGGCTCAGCAAAGCCTTCATGAAAAGGAACAGGCTGCGCTTTTAGAAGAGCTGACCCAGGAAGCAGAGGCGTTCTGTGCCAGAGAAATCCGTTCTGTGGAAGATACCTATACGGTAAAGGATGAATATGCTTCTATCACTTCCCGTCTCCCCCTGTTGGACGACGGAGAGCAGCGGGCACTGCTCTTAGAGCAGACGGAACAGCGGTATGATTACTTTGTCTCCATCATCAGCCAGATGGGTGATGAAATCCGGCGCTATGAAGAGCAGAAAGCTGCCGAAGAGAAAAAAGCCAGAGAAGAAGCTGCCAAAGAGGCAGAGAAGCAGCGTCTGGAAGAAGACAAGGTCACCAAAAAGAACAGCTTCCTTCTGGCCCTTGAAACGGTAGAGGAGCTGGAATACCAGAGAGAGGACGCGGAACGCCTGGTAAACGATGCCATTGACAAGCTTTCCCTCATTGCAGGAGATCCGGAAGCAAATGCTCTCTCCGACCGGCTTCAGACAGCCATCAGCCGCATTTCCACGCTTCCCACCGCAGAAGAATGGGAAAAGCTTCAGGCACAGGAAGCCGAACAGGAGGCGAAAAAGGAACAGGAGGCCCAGCTGGAAATCCAGTCCAGCCAGGCCCGTCTCCGTTCCTCCTTAAGCCGGGAACGCTTTAAGTGGAACAATATGGAATACTATGGACCAGGAGGACGGGGCGATGAATAAACATAACACAGCTTCCATGCAAAACGGCAAAAAAAGGCCCTCATTTTCCATTTTACCGGAAAAACCGGACGGGGCTGAGGACTGGTTCTATACCTTTATGTGCATGAACATCCCCTTCTACGGATGGCGGTACCTAAAGCAGCTTGTTTATCAGGAGCACAATGACAGCCCCAAAAGCCAGTTTGCCAGAGCGTATCTGTACTATAAACGGGTATTTCTCAGGATTTCTCTGGCAATCGCAGCCCTACTTGCTGTAATAGGCTTTGCCGGGCTGCATCTGCTGATCCGATATATGGAAATGCTGTAGCACAAAAACAGGCGGCAGACTGCCGGAGCCCTCTTCTAAAAGGCCCGGCGTCTGCCGCCTGTATGTATGTACTATAAAATCATTTCTCCAAAGCAGCCTGCAGCTTATCCTGATCCATCATTCCCTCAATGACCCGGCGAAGTTCATCCACTGTATCTCCCGGCGTCTTTCCCGCCTCGTCGATAACAATATCCGCATATTTTTCATACAAAGGAACCCGCTCATTATAGAGATCTCTGAGCGTAAATCCCGGCTTTAAGGCAACGCCCCGGTCCACTACATTTCCGATGCGCCGTTCCATTTCCTCATAGCTCATCTTTAAGTAGACCACCTCGCTGATCTCCTTCAAATGCTTCATGGCTTCTTCCCCGTAGATCACGCTGCCTCCAGGAGCGATCACGGAAAGCCGTACATCCAGCCCCGCATTGATCCGGTTTTCCACCTCTAAAAAGCCATCCATTCCTTCATCTGCGATGATTTCCTTTAAAAGGCGTCCTTCCTTTTCCTGGATCACGATATCTACATCCACAAAGGAAAAGCCCAGACGTTTGGCAAGCAGTACGCCTATGGTACTTTTACCCGAAGACGGCATACCGATCATAGTAATATTGGGTTTCATCCTGCACATCCTCCTGTTCTTCAGCGTTTCTTCTTTTTCACCGGTTTCTTTACAGAATATCCGAAGCTTCCCAGCTTCTTTCCCAGTTCAAAATATTCACCGTGGGAATAGGATACCAGACCGGAGGAATTTAAGTTAAATTTCCCCTTTGCATCCATGTACTGATTGTCAATGGTTACTCCCACTACCTGAGCCAGAAACAGGTCATGGCTTCCCAGTTCCTTTACCTCAGTTACCTTACACTCAATATTTACCGGACTTTCTGCGATCCCCGGAGCCTTGATATATCGGGAGGGCTGAGGCGTCAGACGCATTTCCTTAAACTTATCCACATCCCGGCCGGACTTTACGCCGCAGTAATCCGTCGCCCGCACCAGAGGGCGGTTTACCAGGTTGATCACAAACTCCCCTGTATCCTTAATGATCCTATGAGAAAAACGTTCCTTGCGCACAGAAATCGATACCATGGCAGGATCAGAACAGACCGTGCCTGCCCAGGCTACGGTGATAATATTGGGAGTTTCTCCCTCCCTGGCGCAGCTCACCATCACTGCGGGCACCGGATAAAGCATATTGCCCGGCTTCCAGTATTCTTTGCTCATAAAAATACCGTCCTTTCCTTTACTCCTGCTCTGCCAGCATCAGCGCCGGGATCAGCTGCTTCTTTCTGGATACCACTCCCGGCAGACGTACCAGAGGCTCTGTCTGTTCTCCGGACTCATCCGGCTCTGTATGAAAGGCTTTTTCCGCCAGCTGCAGCGCTCCGTTTCCTTCGCAGATCAGGTCTGTCGATTCGGTTAAAATATTTGTCAGCATGAAAAATACAAGATCCAGGCTGTTTTCCTGTCTGGCATTTTCCATATAATGGATAACCCTTGGGCGGATGCTTTCCAGCTCATCTCCATTTAAAGAGGTGATCTGTCCAACGCCGATAGCAATCTTTCCTGAAGTAAAGCGCTTAAAGTCCTGATAAAAGATCTCCTCGTCGCTCTTTCCCTTCAGATTGCTTCCCGCACCAAACATTTCCATGGCGTATTTTTCTATCTCAATTCCCGCAATCTCTGCCAGCGATCTGGCAGCCATCTCATCCATAGGCGTACAGGTAGGAGAACGGAACAGCAGGGTATCGGACACAATGGCGCTGCAGAGAAGTCCTGCGATCTTTGGCTCCACCTTTACTCCGGCTTCCTGATACATCTGATAAATAATGGTAGCCGTACAGCCTAAAGGCTGATTGCGGAAAAATACAGGAGACATGGTCTGAATGGTTCCCAGCCTGTGGTGGTCAATGATCTCCATAATCTCTGCATTTTCGATTCCGGCCACTGCCTGGTTCTTTTCATTGTGATCCACCAGCACAACCCGCTTCCCCTTGGCTCCCAGCAGGTTTCTTCGGGAAATCATACCCAGATAACGTCCATCCTTATCCAGAATCGGGAAATCCCGATGGCGCTTATTCGCCATGACGTCACGGATCTCATCAATATAATCATCGCTCTCAAAGGTAATCAGGTGCTCTCGCGTCATAAAGTAGCTGATGGGCATACTCTGGTTAATGAGACGGGCTGCCGTGTAGGTATCATAGGTTGTGGCAATAATTGTACAGCCCCGCTCCTGAGCAATCTTTTTGATCGTCATAGACACTCCCGCGCCTTCGCAGACAATGATGCAGTCCGCGCCCATTTCAATGGCGCAAAGCTGGGATTCATACCGGTTTCCCAGAATCACCAGATCATGGGGCTCGATGTAAAACTCCATCAGATCGGGATTTGCCGCCGCGATCAACACCTTTCCCTGGCTGAAATAGGCATCGGCCGTACCGATCACTAGATCTGCCTCCAGTGTCTCAATAATATTGGAATACTGGGTATTGGCCTTAGACAGAATGCTGCTGTCATAAATATTCATGTAGGTCTTTGTAATATCGCCTACCGTAATCAGTCCCTCCAGAGTGCCGTCCTCCCGCACCGCCGGAATGGTGACTACATTATTTTCCTGCATGATATTCCAGGCCCGCTTTAAGGAAATATTGTCCGCAACGCCCTTTGTCTTTCGGATTTCAATGTCTCTTACCTGCGTCCGTACGTCCTCCACCAGAGCAGGCTCCTCCATGCCGAAATAATCCAGCACGAACCTTGTTTCCCCATTCACATGGCCCGCTCTGGCAGGAATGTACTCCTCTCCTGTTACTGCCCGTTTCAGATTGGCATAGCATACAGCCGAGCAGATTGAATCCGTATCCGGATTTCTGTGGCCGATCACCAGCGTTTTTCTCTTTAATTCCTGATCCATCTTCTCTCCCTCTTTACCCCGGGGATTCCCTTTAAAAAATCCCCTTTGATTCATAATCTATTTACATTTAGTTCACAATTCGTTCATATCCTTTTCTTATACTTTTTATATAAATAAATCATATTTTTCGCATTGCTTACTAGTATATTTGCACATAGATTTTTCATAATTGCCCCGGCTTAAAACAGCCGGGGTCTCCTCATTTTTAGAGCAATTTAAATCCGGAAAGAGCCGCCGCAGCGGGCGGCTCCTGCCGGATTTATTTATATTTTTTGTGTATCAAGTATAGCAGATGAGGATATGTTTGGCAACCTCTTTATCTCACATACGATATCTCCCAGCCTGCTGCCGGAAGCGGTGCTGTCTCTGCCTTTCTCATCTTATCCTCTGTCTGGATCCGCCCCTTTTCATCCGCCGTCCAGATCCTGTCTCCGATCTTAAAGGACGCATAGCCGGTTCCTTTCGGGGCAGCCGCCAGAAGGCCGTTATAATAAAGAAAGCCGTCCTTTTCTCCGTTTACCCCGGTTCCCTTTAAGGAGCCTGAGGTTTCTGCACAGAAGGCAAATGTTTTGCCGTTTTTATCCTTTACGGCTTCTGCTTTTCCTGTCAAAAGGACGCCGTCCTTATCCGGATCAAACCAGGCCGTCTCGGTTTTCCCTCCTGAGGTCATGCGGATCAGCCCGCTCTGCTGTACCCCGTAGGAATCAAAGAAATAATAGGCTCCATCCAGCTTTGTCACTGCATCCCAGATCTGCACGGCATCTGCTGATAAAAAAGCAGGAGTACCGTCATGCTGCAGATAGAAACGGCGTGTCATATCTTCCTTTGTCTGTGCCGTCTCGGAAGCATTTTTAGTACGGCGGGCTTCTTTTGATAAGGCCTGCTCCCATTCCGGGCTGTCCCAGGGCCGTTCCTCTGTTTCAAGCCACTGGCTCTTAAGCATCCCTTCGTCTTTTCCGCCCAGATACACAAAACGGCTGATCCCTGTGCCGTCTCCAGGCTTTGCCTGTTCCCTTACGCAGCGCCATCCGGTCGCCATCACGCCGTTGGCATCAAAATAGTAACGATGGCCGTCAATCTCGCTTTCCTTATAGGAGCCCACCTCTGCCCGTCTGGCCTTTCCCGAAGAGTTAAAATAATACCACTGTCCTCCGGGTTCTCCGGGAACCAGCGCTTTGGAAACAGAGCCTTCTGCCGGCCCCTTCCTCCCGTCGCTTTCCAGATAACGCCAGCCGCTCTGGGTATATCCCTGGTTTTCATCTCCCAGATAATAGATATCCCCATTTTCATAATGCCAGCCTGTGCGCATCCGTCCCTGGCTGTCAAAGCTGTACCGGACATCTCCCAGTTTTTTCCAGTCATTCTTTTCTGCTTTTCCACTGGGGCCCAGATAGTACCAGCCTTTCGCCATCTGGGAGGAACCATCCTCATAGATCCATGTTTCCTTTTCCATGGCTCCTGTTTCATCTACGTGCCAGGTTCCCTGGATCCAGGCGTCTGCTGCGATCTCACCGTTTTCATCCAGGTAATAAGAGTTTCCGTCCCGGTGTTTCCACTGCTCCGTAACGATGCTGCCGGTCTCATCCACATAGCGCTCTGCTCCGTCCACCATCTGCCAGCCTTTTTCTGCTCCCAACGCTCCAAAGGGAAGGGCAGCTGCCAGAAGAAGGCCCGCTGCTGCTCCTAAAATAAAGCGATTCCGTCTGATATAGCATCCTGTTCTTTTTACATTCGTTTCCTTCTTCATAGCCGCCACCTCCTGATTATTCTTATCTTTATTTTATCAGAAAATGACACAAAATCCATGAATTTTTACCGATTATAATCAGAAGATTTTATTAATTTAACTGTTTTTTGCCAGTCTGCCGTAAATCTTTGCCAGCCTGCGGCATTTTTCAACCAAGGTCTGATCCACTTCTCCCGGAAGCAGCCTCCATTTCCAGTTTTTCCCTAATGTGGAAGGCTCATTGATCCGGGCTTCTGTGCCGAGGCCCAGATAATCCTGAATGGGGATCACAGCCAGTCTGGCAGGGCTTTCCAGAGCCAGACGGATAAACTGCCAGTGAAGCTCCTTCTTTGGAACCCGGCGGCTTCCCGTATACTCTCTGGCAAAGCTGCGGTTCTTTTTGCTCATGGAATCAAACCAGCCTGTGAGCGTATCATTGTCATGGGTTCCCGTATAAACCACACAGTTTTCCGTATAATTATGAGGAAGATAGCCGCTTTCCTCTGAATCGTCAAAGGCAAACTCCAAAACCTTCATCCCCGGAAATCCTGTTTTCTCCAAAAGCTCATAGACCTCAGGGGTAAGAAATCCCAGATCCTCTGCGATCACCGGAATCTCATCCCCAAAGTGCGCCTCCAGCGCCTGAAACAGCGCCATTCCCGGCCCCTTTTCCCAGTGTCCGAACTCTGCTGTCGCATCGCCGTAGGGAATGGAATAATAGGCTTCAAAGCCTCTGAAATGGTCGACCCGCACTACGTCATACATCCGAAGGCTGTATTCCATCCGCCGGATCCACCATTCATAGCCGGTTTTCTCATGATATCCCCAATCATAAAGAGGATTTCCCCAAAGCTGCCCCGTCTCTGCAAAGGCATCCGGCGGACAGCCCGCTACTGCCTTTGGCAGATTTTCCTCATCAAACTGAAACAGCTCCGGATGGCACCAGCTGTCCGCGCCGTCAAAAGCTACATAAATGGGAATATCTCCGATGATCCGGATCCCCTGTTTATTGGCATAATTTTTTAACGCTGTCCACTGCTCTTCAAATTTCATCTGCTGAAACTCATAAAACCCGATCTCATCGGTAAGAAGGCTGCCGTAGGCTTTCAGCGCCTCCGGCTCCCTAAGACGGATCCCGCGCTCCCAGAGATTCCAGCTTTTTGACTGGAAATGATCCTTCAAAGCCATATAAAAGCAGTATTCCCTTGTTTCCGGCCCAAGAGTTTCAAGGGCCAGACCGTGAACCTGCTCCAGAACGCCGCACGTATTCTCTGCAGATTCTTTCCCCGCAGTCCCCTTCCGGGCCAGCCCATCCTTCCACCGATCATAGGCCTTTCTAAGCAGCGGAAACCGCTCCCTGTAGATCCGGTCATAGGAAATATACCGCCTGGAATCCCCAAAATCAGCCTTATCACACTCTTCCTTTGTCAAAAGGCCCTCCCGGATCAGCTGCTCCAGGTCGATAAAATACGGATTTCCTGCAAAAGCGGAAAAGGACTGGTAGGGCGAATCCCCATAGCCCGTAGGGCCAAAGGGAAGCACCTGCCAAAAGCCCTGTCCCGCCTGCTTTAAACGGTCAATCCATTCATAGGCTTCCTTTGAAAAGGCTCCGATGCCATACCGTGAGGGCAGGCTTGCCACAGGAAGCAAAATTCCACATTCGCGCATAAAATAACCCCCTTTTTGCAATCCACATCATTATACGGAAAAACGGATACAAAATCAATCGCTTTGGACTGCCGGCCTTAAGACTCCCGATACTCCTTCGGGGTCATACCGTACTTTCTGCGGAACAGGCGGTTGAAATAGGACAGATTATCAAAACCGCACCGGACTGCAATCTCCGTCACCGTGTCTCCCGTGGTTCTTAAAAATCCGCCTGCACGGGAAAGACGGTAATCGTTCAGATAGCTCACAAAGGGCTGTCCCGTATACTGCTTAAAATATTTCATAAAATGAGACTGGCTGTAAAAGCACATCCCGGCGGCCTGGCTGATATCAAACTCCTCTCCGTAATGCTCCTCAATGTATCCCAGCACCTGCTTAATCCGCTCCCTGGCCCGTCCGGGCCGTTTTTCCCACAGCGTCAGGCCGGACTGAAAGGCCAGATAAAGAAAGGTATAAAGCTGCCCCTTCACTGCCAGCTGATACCCGGTTCCCCTCTCCTCCGATACACAGTCCAGCGCCTGAATGCATCCTGCAAACGCCTCATATCCCTCCATTCCTCTCCGTTTAAAAAGCGGCTCCCTCACCTGCTCTCTGGCAAGAGGAAAAAGGAACCGTTCCGTACAGAGGTCCTCCTCTGCCCCCATGAGAAGTGACAGGCTGAAAATGATATTTTCGTAATCCATTCTCTGATCCTCAAATCCGTAAATTGCATGAAGCTGGCCGGGAAAGACAGCCATCACATCCCCTTCCTCCACCTCATAAACCACCCGGTCTACAACCACGTTGCCCTGGCCCTTTTTTATGGAAATGATCTCCATTTCCTCATGCCAGTGGAGAGCCACATTCTGAAAATCCCCCGGAATGGAACAGGGATAGATATTAAAAGGGAATTCGCGCAGTCCGTGCTTCTTGGTTTCATGGTACTTTTCCTGCCTTATCATATCGCCTTTTTCCATGCTGCCTTCCACCTCCTTTTGATCGTATTGTACTATATTCTCCCATCATTCTGCAAGATTTTTTCCAAGCCACCTGATAGAATAACTGTAATATAAATAACTCCTGCACCGAGCAGAAAGGATGGATCTGATATGACAAAAAAAGAACTTGAAACAGCACTGTGCACCGCCTGTCCTAAAGCGATCGCCGACTGTACGGATAAAGAACTCTATACAGCCCTTCTTGCCATTTCCCAGCAGGCCGCTGCAAAAAAGGAAGAAAACGCCGGAAAGAAAAAGCTGTACTATATCTCTGCTGAATTTCTCATCGGAAAGCTTCTTTCCAACAACCTGATCAATCTGGGCCTTTATGATGACGTAAAGGCGATTCTGGAAGAAAATGGCAAATCTCTGGCAGCAGTCGAGGAAGCAGAGCCGGAGCCATCCTTAGGAAACGGCGGCCTGGGACGTCTGGCAGCTTGCTTTCTGGACTCCATTGCCACTCTTGGCTTAAACGGCGACGGCATTGGACTGAACTATCACTTCGGCCTTTTTAAGCAGCTCTTTAAAGATAATAAACAGGAGGAGTCTCCCAATCCCTGGATTGAAAACGCCTCCTGGCTTACAAAAACCGATGTGACCTATCAGGTTCCCTATAAAAACTTCACCCTTACCTCCCGCATGTACGATATCGCGATAACAGGCTATCACGGCCGTACCAATCATCTCCATTTATTTGATGTGGAATCTGTGGACGAATCCATTGTAGAGGACGGTATTTCCTTTGACAAAACGGATGTAGCCAAAAACCTGACTCTGTTCCTCTACCCCGATGACAGCGACAGGGAGGGACGGATCCTGCGCATCTACCAGCAGTATTTCATGGTAAGCAACGCCGCAAGGCTGATCCTGGAAGAGGCCGCTGCAAAAGGCTCTGATTTCTATGACCTGCCCGACTATGCTGTCATCCAGATCAATGACACCCATCCTACTATGGTAATCCCGGAGCTGATCCGCCTGCTGACCACAGAGCATGGCATGGAAATGGACGACGCCATTGAAATCGTCAGCCGCACCTGCGCCTACACCAACCACACTATCCTTGCTGAGGCCCTGGAAACCTGGCCCATGGAATTTTTCAAGGAGGCGGTGCCCCAGCTGATCCCCATTATGGAGGTGCTGGATGACAAGGTACGCCGTAAATTTGACGATCCTTCCGTCTATATCATTGATAAGGACGACCGGGTTCACATGGCCCACATTGATATCCACTACGGCTTCAGCGTAAACGGAGTTGCCGCTCTGCACACCGATATTTTAAAGGAAACGGAGCTGAACCATTTTTACAAAATCTATCCTGAAAAATTTAATAACAAAACCAATGGGATCACCTTCCGCCGCTGGCTCCTCCACTGCAATCCACAGCTCTCTGATTTTATCACCAGCTTTATCGGGGAAGGCTATAAAAGGGATGCAGATGAACTGAAAAAACTGGATCAGCCTGCCATTTCCTGCAATTTAAAGCACCTGTACCGCCTGCTTTCCATTAAGGATCAGAAAAAAGCAGAGCTGGCACAGTATTTAAAGGAAACACAGGGACTGGAAATCAATCCCAATTCCATCTTTGACATCCAGATCAAGCGCCTTCACGAGTACAAGCGCCAGCAGTTAAACGCCCTGTACCTGATCCACAAATATCTGGAGATCAAAAAAGGCCATAAGCCCACTACTCCCATCACGGCCATCTTCGGCGCAAAGGCTGCGCCCGCCTATGTGATCGCCAAAGACATTATCCATCTGATCCTCTGCCTGCAGCAGATCATAAAGGAGGATCCTGAGGTAAGCCCCTACTTAAATGTAGTAATGGTAAATAATTACAACGTGACTCTGGCAGAAAAGCTGATCCCGGCCTGCGATATCTCCGAACAGATCTCCCTGGCCTCCAAGGAAGCCAGCGGCACGGGAAATATGAAATTCATGCTGAACGGAGCCGTCACCCTGGGAACGGATGACGGAGCCAATGTGGAGATCCACGAGCTGGTAGGCGACTCCAACATCTATATCTTCGGCGACTCCAGCGATACGGTCATCCGCCGCTATAAGAGAGGGGACTACCATTCCAGATCCTACTACGAAAACTCCCCTGCCTTAAAGGAGGCCGTAGACTTTATCATCAGTAAGAAAATGCTTGCTGTGGGCGATAAGGAAAATCTGGAACGCCTTTACAATGAGCTTTTAAATAAGGACTGGTTCATGACCTTCCCTGATTTTGCCGCCTACTGCCGTACCAAGGAAAAGGCCTTCTCGGACTATGAGGACCGGGCCTCCTGGGCGAAGAAAATGCTGGTAAATATCAGCCGGGCAGGATACTTCTCCTCAGACCGGACCATTGAGGAGTATAACAGGGATATCTGGAAGCTGTAAATAAAAACGCCCCCTCACAGCCGGGGTTCCGATTCGTTCGGAGCCGGTTGGGAGGGGGCAAAACTAATCTCCATACACCTCATAATTCCCGCAGAAGCCCATACCGCCTTTCAAACATACCTTTATACTCCGGCAGCAGCCCAAAAATACCTTTCGGGATTTCGCTGATCTGATTCAGCACAATCTTCTTTACTGCCTGAACTGCAGCCTCTTTCTGCGTCATTTTTTCCCCAAATACAGTCTGACAGTTTGCTCCATCCAAAGTATCATATGAATAAAATGCACGGTTAAAATCCATCAGCTTGTGAAGCTTCACAGGACGTATTCCCTGTCAAATAATCCATTATATTCATCATGTAATAATTGTGGGAGTCTAATGACAAAATACATTTCTTTAAATCACGATCATGATTTAAGACATATATATTAAATGCCTCTGCCGATGCAATAGAAAATGCCTTTGATGTAATATTGTCGCTGATACTGCTGGCAAGAATTTCCCTGTTTACCGCATCCTCTCCTCCGTCTTTCAGCAACCTGAACCTATGGTCAGACCGCTGCCATGCCTTAGGAAAACAACCATTGGTAGAAAGATCTCTTGCCAGATATTCATTCTGCACAGTATATTGTCTTCCTCTCAATGTAATATCCATAAAGGTATTGCTGAGATGATTATCATATAAATTGATCTCATCAAATTTAACCCTCTCGCCCTTATATCTGACCCAATATACATCTGTTAAAGACGCACAGCGGTATGACAATGCGGCTCTTTCTACGGATAATCGTCATTCTGGCATCGGTTGTATTTTACAAACAAATTCCATGGCAGCCGCAATCACTCCCAGCTTCTCTCAATCTTCTTTGTAATCGGATCTGCGCCCTTTACTCTACCGTAACAGATTTTGCCAGATTTCTCGGCTTATCTACATCCAGTCCTTTTGCCACACTGACGTAATATCCAAGCAGCTGAAGAGGGATCACTGCCAGACTGGCAGAAAAATGTTCATCGGTTCTGGGCACATATACCGCAAAATTTACCGCATCCTCTATATCATATTTTCCATAAGAAGTCAAGCCCATCAGATAGGCCCCCCGGCTTTTGCACTCGGCCATATTGGACAGCGTCTTTTCATAAAGCTGGCTCTGTGTGAGCACTCCGATCACCAGCGTACCGTCCTCGATCAGGCTTATGGTTCCGTGCTTTAACTCCCCTGCCGCATAAGCCTCCGAATGAATATAGGAAATCTCCTTCAGCTTCAGGCTTCCCTCCAGGGAAACTGCGTAATCAATCCCTCTTCCAATAAAGAACGCATCCTTTGCCATTGCGTATTTCGATGCAAACCACTGGATCCGTTCCTTATCCTCCAGGATTTTTTCCATCTTCCCAGGCAGAGACTGCAGCTCTGCGATCAGCGCTGCACACTTTTCCTCTGAAAGCTTTTTCCTCACCAGGGCAAACTGGAGAGCCAGACAGTAAACGGCGATCAGCTGGGTGCTGTAGGCCTTTGTCGTTGCAACGGCAATCTCCGGCCCCGCCATGGTGTAAAACACATGGTCTGCCTCTCTGGCAATGGAAGAACCGATCACATTTACAATCGCAAGGGTCTTTACCCCATATTCCTTCGCTTCCCTGAGAGCGGCCAGACTGTCCGCCGTCTCTCCGGACTGGCTCACTACGATCACCAGCCCATTTTTATCCAGAAGAGGTTTTCTGTAACGGAATTCGGAAGCCACATCCACACGGACCGGGATCTCTGCCAGATCCTCCATCACATACTGAGCCACCACCCCCACATGATACGCAGAGCCGCAGGCCACAATATAAATCTGGGATATGGCGCAGATCTCTTCTTCTGTCAGCCCCATCTCCGTCAGATCCAGACGGCCGTTTTTCAAAACAGAATTCAGGGTATCTGAAACTGCTTTCGGCTGCTCATGGATCTCCTTCATCATGAAATGCTCAAAACCGCCCTTTTCAGCCGCTTCTGCATTCCATTCGATCTGCGTCATCTCCCTGGTTATCTCATCTCCATCCAGGTTATAAAAGGTAATCTTCCCTTCCTTCAGGCGGGCCATCTCCATATTTCCGATATAATATACATTTCTCGTATATTTTAAAATCGCAGGCACATCAGAAGCCACATAGCACTCGCCGTCCGTGACTCCCAGGATCATGGGGCTGTCCTTTCTGGCCACATAAATTTCTCCCGGATACTCCTTAAACATCACTGCCAGAGCATAGGATCCCCGAATCCGCACCATAGAATGATTGATCGCATCAACGGGAGTTCCCTCATACTTTTTATAGTAATAGTCAATCAGCTTTACAGCGACCTCCGTATCGGTTGAAGAATAAAAGGTATATCCTTTTTTTACCAGCTTATCACGCAGCTCCTGATAATTCTCAATAATTCCGTTGTGAACGCCTACTACATTTCCATCATCCGAGCAGTGAGGATGAGCGTTGGTTTCCGAAGGCTCTCCATGAGTCGCCCATCTGGTGTGTCCGATACCGCAGGTGCCCTTTAAGGCCTCTCCGTCATTCGTCTTCTCTGCCAGCGCCTTCAGGCGCCCTTTTGCTTTTACGATCTGAACCGGGGCGTCTCCATCCCGGACAGCCAGACCTGCCGAATCATAGCCTCTGTATTCCAGTTTTGATAATCCGTCCAGAAGGATCGGGGCCGCCTGATGATTTCCTATAAATCCAACGATTCCACACATATTTCTTTCTCCTTAATTGACACTGAAAAGCATCCTGAGCTTTCATTTTTTATGTTTTGACTGCCATTTGCATGCGCATATTTTAAACCTCAGCCTTCGTATTGTCAAATAGAAAGCTCCTCCTAATATTCCACCTGTCGTATTATAGAAAAGATCTGAAAACTGGAATGTTCCGCGTTTCAGTAACAGCTGCACTGTTTCAATGGTCAAAGACATGAAGAAGCCGCTGAGTGCCAAATACCGGAAAGCTAATCCCGGCGAATACTTTTTCCACCGTTTTCTCAAAAGTATCCCCAAAAGAAACGTAAACGGGAAAAGAAGCATCACATTTTCAATCGCCTCTGTGGTAAGGTTTCCTTTTTCGGTATATAAGCCCCAGCCTCCAAATATCTTGTCTAACGGATCTTCCCAACGTTTCCTTGCAATCCAGGTACGAAACAATACCATATATGTGTAAAAGATAAATATCGCAGTCCAAACGCCCTGATAAACCATACCGGAAACACCCGAAAAATTTTTTGATCTGTTTTTATGCAGACTAAAAAACAGCCGGAGCACCATATAGCTTATAAATGCCAGAAAAGAAACAATACATGCCGATGGAAAGGATGCAGAAATTGTTGAGCAAATACTTTTTTCAATGCTTCGGTAAATACAGTATAGTTGATCCATGTATGCTCCCTTGTAAAAATATTTCTGCTGAATTTCTTCTTTTTCTCATAAAATATACGCAGAACAGATTCAATATATCACAAGTCAGAAAATAAATCAGCCCTGTACACTCCTTTTTCTAACTTTTTTTCTCCTTTGCTCGTCATCATCGTTCCTTTCCATGTGCAGTCTTTTCTACATTTATATTATAGAGTATGCGTGACGATTTGACTGCTGCTTATCATGTAGCACATTTCATGTTTTGCTACATAGCAGGCAGCAAAATGGGCTAAGACCACACATTGTAGAGACGTTCGTCATGAGCACATGTGTTACGGTAGAGTGTCAACACCTGTAATATAGTGATGGTGCTGTACTGCCCAGGGCGTCCTTTCAGACGGTGGTGGGAAGCAATGCGGTTATGGTTATAAAAAATTTCAATGGTGGTATCTGTTACCTTTACA
>ENA-UONU01000167-UONU01000167.1-human-gut-metagenome-genome-assembly--contig:-CS51-NODE-167-length-94322-cov-21.349772_pt1 | contig 94322 bp, 117 predicted proteins | sample MGYA00242462_ERZ724009 | MGnify/ENA metagenome assembly ERZ724009 | reverse complement strand
GACTCAACGCTAAAGCTCAACTGAACCCCTGGTCTAACCAGGGGTTTTCTTTTTTCAAAAAGGAAACAGGAGAGCCGCTCCTGTTTTTTCTTGGGAAATGTACAAAAATATCTGCTGGTCTTCTTCCGCAAGAGATCACCGGGATTTTCAGCATGAAAAAAGATATGACACAAATTTCAATGTCATATCTTCTGCTTCCGGTAAAGGATTACTGCCTTCTGCCGCTGCACTTGCCTGTGCCTTCCATGACTTTCTTGAAAATCGCATGAAGCTCATCAACGGACTTGCCGTTTTCTTTGGCAATGGCCACATGGCGCAGAGCGGATTCATAGCGTTTTTTGCCTTCTTCATCTTCGGGAATCGGGTAATGGCCGTGGCATTTTGAAACCGCTTCCTCTTTCCTGCCACTGCACTTGCCTGTGCCTTCCATGACTTTCTTGAAAATCGCATGGAGTTCGTCAACAGACTTGCCGTTTTCTTTGGCAATGGCCACATGGCGCAGAGCAGATTCATAGCGCTTTTTGCCTTCTTCATCTTCGGGAATCGGGTAATGGCCGTGGCATTTTGAAACCGCTTCTTCTTTCCTGCCGCTGCACTTGCCTGTGCCGTTCATGACCTTCTTGAAGATTTCATGGATTTCATCAAGGGATTTTCCCTGTTCTTTTGCGAGTGCCGCATGGCGTTTTGCCGATTCGTAACGTTTTCTTCCCTCTTCGTCCTGAGGAATTGGATATTGTGGATGTGTCATTATGTTTTCCTTCTTTCTTAAAAAATATATTTACAGATAGCAGTTTTATTTACGGAAATATATGGGCGCCGTTTGCATCCCGATGGATGACTATCTTTTGCTGCACCTGCCTGTGCCGTTCATGACCTTTTCGAAAATTTCATGAATTTCTTCTGCGGATTTCCCCTGGGCTTCCGCAATGTCCGCGTGGCGTCTCGCCGATTCACGCCGGTTCCTTTCTTCCCTGTCAGTGGGAAGGGGGGCGGCAGGATGGACAGAGCCCGCCTTCTGCGCACCACATGTCGGCAGATGAGGGGTTTGTCCCGCGGCGATCTGCGCACGCTCGATGGATTTTCTTGTGTACCGGAGGATGGTTTTGGCATCTTTCAAAAAAGATTCTCCTGCCGGTGTGAGGCGGATACCGCGGTTCGTCCGCTCAAAGAGAGGGGCACCGACGCTTTTTTCCAGAGAATTCATCTGCTTCATCACGGCAGGGGCGGTAAGGGAAAGCTTTTCCGCCGCTTTGTTGAAACTGCCGTTTTTGGTAACGGAGATGAATGTGTGCAGTGTTTCATTAATCATTTTGCATATACTCCAAGTTAAAACTATGCATTAACTATCTATTAAAACAATGTTACCACTATAATTTGATATTGTCAATATAAAATACAAAAAATATTTTGTGAATTAAACAAAAATATGTTCATAAAAATCAAGAAAATACGGAAGCATAAGAGGTGTCGGAAGACGCGGGGATCTTGTGAGTAAAATGATCCGCAAAAAAAGATGACCCGCAGGCCATCCTTTCGCTTTATCTATTTTTTAAATTTCGGGTCGTCGGTAATGAGCAGTTTCCCGTGCATGGTGACCGCTTCCTGATCAAGAACATAAGACGGAGAGGACAGATCGTAAATGTCCTGATAAAAATTTGTCTTTGCCTGCCAGATGCCTGACGCTGTTTCAAAGAGAAGATCGTTGGTAAAAATCTTATCTTTATTTGACTGAAGCGCCGGAAGGATATCAGGGTGGATCTTCCTATAGTCCGGAGAAAGGTAGATCCAGAAAGGAATGCGGATCATGTCGTAGGAGAAACCCGAAGTGCCGTGGTAATACACCATGTCTTCCGCATGATCGGAAAAGTAAATCATAGTTTTCAGATTCAAATGCTCTTTGGCGTATGTAAAGATACTGTGGAGCATTTCATCGGTGTAGGCCAGCGTGACATCATAGTTATAGTAAGGATCATCTTCGGGAATATCCGTGGATTTTCCGTATCCCACGGGGACGCGGGCCAGATAATTATAATGGCTGCCGTTGATGTGGATGAAAATGATACGCCTCCTGGCGGGCGGAAGTCTTTTCATGACTTTTACCGCTTCGCCGTCAAGGCTGTTTTCCCAATAGGACGCGTCACACCGTTCACCGATGACGGAAACGCCGGCACTGGCAAGAGAGCTTCTGTTCTGGAAAGAAATCCAGTCGGTGCGGTATCCTGCCGCTTTGGCAGCGTCTACCAGGCTGACGGCATCATTCAGAGCAGTTTTATTGTATTGGTTCGTATTGGTGAGAGCATAGCTCAGTGACATGACGGTTGTCGGGAAATTTGCGTATCCTTTATCCGCAAAGAAAAAGTCGGGGGATTTCGCCATGGCATCTTCCCAGGGTGTCGTCTTTACGGGGTAACCGGGTGTAAAAGACTGCATATGATCGCGGCTTGCGCTTTCACCGATGACAATGATATGGGTGCCTTCTTCCGCTGTCTGGCCGGGAAGAAGGACGACAGCTTTCGCATTTTCGGCAAGGTGCCGGTTCAGCGTTTCCATGAGTTTGAAACTGCCGCTGCCCTTCTTGGCGGCATAATAAATCTGCAGCGGGAAAATATGTCTCATCTGCCGTAAGAAACCGCCGGAAAAAAGAATGGTAAATATGATAAAACCTATGAGGCTGCCGCGTCCGGCGGTGCGGAAGGGCGTCTCTGCCGTTTCCATGGACATGAAAAAACGGCGGGCGATGCAGAAGCAGGAAATCAGTAGGATGATGGCAAAAATCGCCACGGCGGCAATAAGGGCGGGTGCAGCCACCGTCTCGACAAATTCCGCCGCTTCACGGGCGTTTGTCATGGCGATAGCCATCAGGGCGAAGATATCCATTTCGCTTTTATAAATGATATAGTAGCCGATGTAGATCAGGGGTACGAGGATCATAAAAAAAGAAAAGAGGCCGGCTAAGACAGACCAGAGGAAAGCGCCCCGCTTCAGTTTCCATTTCCAGGCAAGGGACAGGTAAGAAAGGGAAAATAAAAGGGAAATCATGCTGTAATAGTCGCCGAGATACTTGTTTTCCGGCAGGTACATGTAACCATAAGCCCAGGTAAAGGCGGCAAACCATATGGAGGGTAAAAGGAGAGACGGAAAGAAATATTTCTTCAGAAATTCTTTTTTGAATATGATAAATAATCCCGTATTCGTGAGAAGAAGGACACCGGCGGAAGTCAAAAGGTGGGGGTTGGAAAGGCTCGGAAAAAACCGCTCGTCGCCGATGGCCCACAGAAGAGCAAGGACAAGGGAAATGGTGCCCAGTGTGCTGAGCACGATCGAACGTAAAATAGACGGCATAATATCTCCTTAGTATAGTGTGACTAATTATAATGATTTTCCTTATTATAATACAAAATAAAAAAAAATCATTTTTGGAGAGCCGGAAGCGGGACTCCTGCGGGAGAAACGCAGGAGCGGCTTGCAGGAAATGCTTCTTTCCCGTACCATAAAATAAAGAGCAAGGGAGGCTGTATGGAACGATATTTCTTTTTTGATATAGACGGAACACTCACGACACCGCTTACTGCCGATTATCCGGACAGTGCAAGGGAAGCGGTCCGCCGGCTGCAGGAAAAGGGAAATTTTGTAGCTATTGCGTCGGGGCGCCTGCAGGCGGATGCCGTCGACGTGGCGGAAGAACTTGGTATCGATTCCGTGATTTCCGACGGGGGAAATGGCGTGACCTGCTGCGGAAAGATCCTTTACCATGAAGGACTGCCGCTGGAGGCCTGCTTCCGTTTACTTGGTGAAATCGACGGGAAAAAACATCCATGGGCGGTGACGACGGAAAATAAAAAGCGGCGGACAACAAAGTACGATGACTACCTTAAGCGTGTGACGGACCGGTACTATGAAACAGTGGTGGACAGCCGTTACGATTACCGCAGGGCGGCGCAGATTTACAAGATCTTTATCGCCTGCGCCAAAAGGGAAGTAAAAGAGATTCCTCTGCACACGCTGCCCCATGTGTGGCTTACGAAAGGAACAATGCTTGTAGAACCTGTCCACAAAGAGAGGGGCATTTTTGAAATTATGAAGAGGTATAATGTATCCGATGACCGGATCGTTGTTTTTGGCGACGGACTGAATGACTGTTCCATGTTCCGTCCCGAGTGGATGACGGTCGCTATGGGGAATGCGAAGCCGGCTTTGAAAAAGAAGGCGAGGTATATTACTGATGATGCCGATGATGATGGTATCTATAATGCGTGCAGACATTTCGGGTGGATATGAATATGAATACCATAGCAAGGAAAACAAAATCGCCATTCTATGAGTGGCGATTTTGTTTTCACTGTGTACGGTTTGATTCTTCACGCAGAAGAGTACTTTTCTATAAACAAAAATATGACTGCCGGAGAGAAAATATTTTATATTGTATTGTTAACGAAAAGAGGAAGGGGATTATTGACAAAAGCTGCGTATTTCCTTAGAATATAAACTGATTTATTGCATTTGGCGAAAAGCAGTCCGCCTTGTTGTTATGAAACGCTGCTGTATGTAAAGCGAGGAAAAAATGGAAAGCAATTCCGGAGAAGTTCTTTTTGATATCTGCCATGTCTCCCATACTTTTGAAACGGAGGAAGGCAAAACTTTTGATGCGCTCAAAGATGTAACGGCACAGATCAAAAAAGGGGAATTTACCGCCATCATCGGAACGAACGGCAGCGGCAAGTCCACGCTGGCCCGCCATCTGAACGCGCTTCTCATACCGACGGAAGGAGAGCTTATTGTGGAAGGAATGCGCACTTCCGACGCCGGCCGTGTATGGGATATCCGCCAGAAGGTGGGCATGGTTTTCCAGAATCCCGACAATCAGCTTGTCGCTGCCGTGGTGGAGGAAGATGTGGCTTTCGGTCCTGAAAATCTGGGCGTGCCTCCTGAAGAAATAAGAGAACGTGTGGATCTTGCATTGGAAAAGGTGGGGATGACATCCTATCGTAAACAGGCGCCGTCCATGCTTTCCGGCGGGCAGAAGCAGCGTGTGGCTATTGCCGGCGTTCTTGCCATGAAGCCCGACTGCATCGTTCTTGACGAACCGACTGCCATGCTTGATCCGAAAGGGCGTAAGGAGGTCATGGACACGATCCATGAGCTGAATAAAACAGAGGGGATCACCATCGTCCTCATTACCCATTTCATGGAGGAGGCGGTCACGGCGGATCATATCCTTGTTATTGACAGGGGTGTCCTCAAGATGGAAGGGACACCGAGGGAAATATTTTCACAGGCGGATAAGGTGACGGAAATCGGTCTGGACGTGCCTGTCCCTGCGGATCTGGCAAGACGCCTCCGCAAGAAAGGGATGGCAGTTTCCGAGAAATGTATGACCGATGAAGAATTGGGAGAGGCGTTATGTCCATTTGTGTCGAAAATGTAAGTTATATATACGGGAAGGGAACTCCTTTTGAACGGGCGGCGGTTGAAGATATCGACCTGACCATAGATAAAGGAGAGTTCATCGGCATCATCGGCCATACGGGGAGCGGCAAGTCTACACTCATACAGCACCTGAACGGCCTCCTTCATCCGTCCGTGGGGAAGGTAACCGTAGACGGCGTGGATCTGGCGGAAAAGACAAAAGAAGCTATGGTGAAGCGCCATTCGGTGGGCATGGTTTTCCAATATCCCGAGCATCAGCTCTTTGAAGAAACCGTAGCAAAAGATATTGCTTTCGGTCCGCAGAACCAGGGCTGTGATGAAGAGGAAACGGAAAAACGAGTAAAGAGTGCCATGCGCTTCGCGGGGATTGATTATGAAACATTTGCCGAACGGTCGCCTTTCCGCCTTTCCGGCGGCCAGCAGCGCCGTGTGGCCATCGCCGGCGTGATTGCCATGCATCCTGATTTTCTGATTTTGGATGAACCTTCTGCTGGGCTGGATCCTGTGGGGCGGCGGGAAATATTCAGCCGTATTCAGGGATGGTATAAAAAAGGCGTGTTTTCCGTCATTCTTGTGTCCCACAACATGGATGACATTGCCCGTCTGGCGACCCGTCTTCTTGTCATGCATCAGGGGCGCCTCGTCCTTGACGGGGAGCCTATGGATATTTTCCTCCATCACAGGGAGACGCTGAAGGAATGCGGTGTGGATGCGCCGCCTTTGACACAGACGCTTCTCTATCTGAAGGGAAAAGGAATTCCTGTGCCGGAAACCGCACGGACAGTGGAAGAGGCGGCGGAAAAAATGTATGCTGTGCTGGGAGGAGGGAAATAATGCTTACCGATATTACGCTGGGTCAGTATTATCCCGGAGATTCATTCCTCCACCGTATGGACCCGCGGGCAAAAATTCTCTGTACCATGATTTTTATCTGTGCTATTTTCCTGGCGAACAATCCATGGTCTTACCTGCTTGTGACGGTATTCACGCTGGGATGCATCATGATTTCGGGCGTGTCGCCTGTCATGGTCTGGAAAGCGGTGAAGCCGCTCTGGGTCATTCTGGTATTTACGCTCCTGATCCATGTGCTGACCACGCCGGGGAAGGAAATATTCGGTTACGGGTTTATCCATATTAGTGAAGAAGGTCTTAGGAACGGTCTTTTTATGACGCTCCGTCTTGTATTTCTTATCGGCTTTTCTTCGCTCCTGACGTATACTACGAGCCCTATCGTCCTGACAGACGGGATTGAAGCGCTTTTAAATCCGTTCCGCCGTTTCGGCGTGCCTGCCCATGAACTGGCAATGATGATGACCATCGCGCTCCGCTTCATTCCGACACTGCTTGAGGAAACAGATCGGATCATGAAAGCTCAGGCTTCCCGCGGTGCTGATTTTACCAGCGGGAATTTGTGGCAGAAAGCGAAGGGGATGGTGCCCCTTCTTGTACCTCTCTTCATTTCCGCGTTCCGCCGCGCCGATGATCTGGCGACCGCCATGGAAGCGCGGTGCTACCGCGGCGGGGAAGGGCGTACGAAAATGCATCAGCTGGCGTATACGTCCAGGGACAGGCTGGCGTTTATCACAGTCTTTCTTGTGACAGCCGTTTTGCTGGCCATGTATTTTTATTTCAGGACATAAAAAAAGACATCTTTTCCTTTTGCAGGGAGGAGATGTCTTTTTTGCTGTGTGGGCAACAGAGCCTGCTATACGCTCCACGGTGCATAAGAGCCGCAGATTGTCTTTTCCGTCAATTCTTTTGTAACAGGCGTGAAGTATACTTTGAGAAGGCAGAGTCCGTGGGCAGGAGCGGTGGCGCCAAGGAATTTTCTGTCTTTTGCTTCCAGTATCTCCCGCAGATCTTTGGGAGTCAGTTTTCCGGTGCCTGCATCAGCGAGCGCGCCTGCGATATTTCTTACCATATGGTAAAGGAATCCTTCTCCGGTAACGAAAATATGAAAGAAGAGATGCTTTTTGATGATCCGTATGTCATGGATAGTACGGACCGGACTGGCAGGAACGGAATTATTCCCGCGGAATGAGGTGAAGTCATGAGTGCCTGACAGCACTTCTGCCGCTTTTTCCATTTTTGAAATATCCAGTTTTCGTCCTGCCTGCCAGGCATACCGTTTAAAGAAGGGAGGGCAGTCTTTTTCTTCGGTCAGAAGGTAGCCGTAGGTTTTTCCATAATTGTTCCTGCGCACGGAAAAATCATAGGGCACTTCTCTGCTTTCCGTTACACGGATATCGGGAGGAAGGAGAATATTCAGAGCGAATATGAAACGATCGCCGGGTATGGAAGATTCCGTATAAAAGGTGCATTCCTGCCCGTAGGCATGAACGCCGGCATCCGTGCGCGCGACGAAGTAGAGCGTGGTTTTCGTACCTGTCAGTTTTTGGAGGGCAGTTTCAAGAATTTCCTGGACGGTTATACTGTTTTCCTGCCGCTGGAACCCGCTGTATGCCGTTCCTTCATAGGCAAGAGTGATCCGGATGTTTCTCATGACGGGCCGCCTCTTTTCATTTCCTTTTTCGCGCGGGAAAAATTGAGGAGAAGGCGGTTCAGATTAGAGATGATTTCTTTTTCTGACAGAGGAAGAGAGCCTAAGAACCAATAATCAAGGATAACACCGGCAAACCCCGAAATCATGAAAGACATTTCCACTGCATTGTACGCAGCATCACAGCCCCCTTCTTCCACCAGACGGCTGAATACGTAACGCTGGCGGATAATCAGGCGGTCGATGAAGCTTCGTGTGGAAATATGGTGGAAGAGAAGTCGGAGCTGTTCTTCGTGGGCGGTGATGTAACGGAACAGTTTTTCCGTGAGTTCCGAAATATTCGCCGCCGGCGCGATGGGATAGTACTCGTCAATAATATTTCCAATGGCTTCGACATATTCGTTCTCAAGGGTGTCCAGAAGGTCATGGATGTCTTTGTAGTGGAGGTAGAAAGTCCCCCGTCCGAGCATGGCTTTTCTCGATATTTCCGCCACGGTGATTTCAGAGATACGCCTGCTTTTTAACAGTTCAAAGAAGGCAGCCCGGATGGAAAGTTCCGTCTTGCGGAACCGTAAGTCCTTTTTTTTGTCGGTCATTGTTGAACACTTTCTCTAAAACAGTTTCATAAAAGGCACTTTCATGGGAATTGCCGATAGCCTTTACAGTTAGCCTAAGTATATAATACATTTGAACGATAATCAACAAATGTTTATTAAAATTCTTTCGGGAGGAATACATGAAAAAGTTCGCGGTTATCTTTGCCGCTGTATGGGTCGGCTTTTCTCTTGTGCTGACGGGGTGTGGGAATAAAAAAGAGGTGGAAACGAAAGCGGTGCTTGTCAAGACGATGGTTGTCGGAGAAACGGCAAAAGCAGAAAGCCGTAAGTTTTCCGGCACGGTTCATGGCTATTTTGAATCGCCGCTTGCTTTTCAGGTGGGGGGGCGGATTACGCGCCGCCTCGTTTCTTCCGGCGACCGTGTCACGGCGGGACAGATCCTTATGACGGTGGATTCCAAAGATGCATCGGAACAGGCTGCCGCCGCCGCGGGCGCGTTGAATGCGGCGGAGGCGCAGTATCGTCTGGCGTCATCCACGATGGCCCGTTATGAAAAGCTTCACGAACTTCAGGCAATTTCTGATTTGGCGATGGATCAGACAAAGAACCAGTATGAATTGGCATCGGCCCAGCTTTCCCAGGCGCAGGCTGCTCTGGCACGGGCGGAAAATAATCTGGGTTTCACGTCGCTTACGGCAGACCGTGACGGCGTGGTGGGAAGCACGCTTTACGAAGTAGGTCAGGTGGTCAGCGCAGGAACGCCGGTCGTTCTTATCGTGGATGATACGAAAAAAGATGTCCATATTTCCTTTACGGAAAAGCAGTACGGAAAATACTCTGTCGGCCTTCCCTGCACAGTCACCTTCTGGGCGTTTCCTGATCTGCAATTGAAGGGAACAGTCAGAGAAGTGGCGGCAGCGCCAAATACGTCCACGGGAACTTATGACGCAAAAGTGACACTCATTGACGCGCCTTCCGATGTTGTGGTGGGAATGACGGCGGAAGTATCTTTTGATGACCCGCAGGGGAATGAACAGATCATGGTGCCGCTTTCTGCTATGGCTGCACAGTCGGAGCAGCCTGCCGTGTGGATCGTGCGGGATCATAAAGTATATCTGCAGAAGGTGGAAACGGGACAGTATGGGAATGATACGGTAGAGATCGTTTCAGGCCTGCAGAAAGGCGACCGTGTAGTGACCGCCGGTGTGCAGAAACTGCATGAAGGGGAAGAGGTACGGTTATGAAAGGCCTGAATCTGGCAGAATGGGCGATCAGGCATAAACAGATTGTCTATTTTTTCATTATCGCCATCATTACGGGCGGATTGTGGTCCTATTTCCATCTGGGGCGCAGCGAAGACCCTGATTTTACAATCCGACAGGCCGTGGTTACGGCTGCATGGCCGGGCGCTTCGGCGCAGCAGATCACGCAGCAGGTGACGGATCCTTTGGAAAAGAAACTGCAGGATACCAAGGGGCTCGATTATATCAAATCTTTCACCCATGACGGTAAAACCGTGATTTATGTCAATCTGAAAGATTCTGTACCGAAAGAGGAGATGCAGACCCGCTGGCATGAAATACGCAATCTGGTCAATGATGAATGGGGCAGTCTGCCGTCGGGAGTCATGGGGCCTTATATTAATGACCGGTTCGATGATGTGTACGGCTCTATTTACGCCGTCACGGGAGACGGATTTTCTTATGAGGAAAAACGTAAATATGCGGAAAATATCCGGCGGCGCCTGACAGGGGTGGAGGATGTGCAGAAGGTAGAACTTCTCGGCGTCCAGAAGCAGGAGATTTATGTCGAAATGGATCAGAATAAGCTGGCTTCTTTCGGCATGAGACCGTCAGACGTGTTTGCCATGCTGCAGCAGCAGGGCGCGATGATGCCTGCCGGTATGATTCACACTGATTCCAGAAATGTGGCGATCCGTGTAGAAGGGCTTCTGGATACGGTGGAGTCACTGAAAGAACTTCCGATCCACGTGGGAGAGCGTTCTTTTCATCTGGGCGATGTGGCGTCAGTTACACAGATGTATGCGGATCCGGAAACATCTCTCATGTATTTCAATGGAAAACCGGCGGTAGGAATTGCCGTATCTATGGCGCCCGGCGGAAATAATCTGGTTCTCGGGAAAAATCTGGAGAAAGAAATTGAAAAAGAGAAATCGGAACTTCCTGCCGGTCTGGATATTGAACAGGTGGCAGATCAGCCGTCGGTGGTGAATGATTCCATTCATGAATTTACAAAATCCCTGCTGGAAGCCATCGTTATCGTCATGGCGGCCAGTTTCCTGTCACTGGGATTTTGGAGCGGGATCGTACTGGCGTTGTGCATTCCGGTGGTGGTATGCGCTTCCTTTATTTACATGAAATGGCAGGGGATCGATCTCCATATCGTTTCTCTCGGTACGCTCATCGTATCGCTCGGTCTTCTTGTAGATGACGCGATTATCGTGATCGAAATGATGCAGGTCAAACTGGAAGAAGGGATGGACCGTCTGGCGGCAGCCCAGGCAGCGTATAAAGGGTGTGCGAAACCGATGCTGGCCGGGACGCTTATTACAGCGGCGGGTTTCATTCCTGTCGGTTTTGCCGCAGGGCAGACAGCGGAATATGTGGGAGCCTTTTTTTGGGTCATTGCTTCTACGCTTCTTCTTTCCTGGGTGGCATCCATCTTTGTAAGTCCGGTTCTGGGGTATCGTTTCATCAGGGTGAAGGCGGGAGAAAAGAAATCCGCTTTTGCGGACAGGGCTTACCGACTGTTTTATAAGGCAATCGCCTGGTGCATCCGTTTCAAAAAGACGGTTATCATAGGCACAGCAGCGATTTTTGCAGGGACAGTGGCACTTATTCCTTTTGTGAACCAGGAGTTCTTCCCCGATTCCGTACGGCCGGAAATCATTCTTGATGTGAACCTTCCTTCCGGCGCATCCATCAAGGAAACGAAAGAGGTCATGGCGGGCATTGCGGACAATTTATACGGGGATGATCGGGTGTCTTCCTTTTCCACCTATGTAGGGGACAGCGCGCCGAGGTTTATTTTGCTTTTTGATCCGCTGGCGCCGGAAGACAGCCACGGACAAATGATCCTTGTGGCGCGCGACAGCAAGGTGAGAGACAGCCTTCGTGACGATACGCTGGCATTTATTGCGGAACAATATCCGGATGCAAGAGCCCATGCCCGGCTGATTACCACGGGGCCTCCCGCTGAATACCCGATCATGCTGCGGATTTCAGGAAAGAATGTGGAAGATACGGTAAAGTTTGCCAAAGAAGCGGCGGCTCTTGTTTCTCAGTATCCCGGCATGAAGAATGTCAGTATGGATTGGCCGGAAGAAACACCGGTTGTCAGGTTAAAAATCGATCAGGATAAAGTAAGGAAACTGGGGGGAGATAATTATTCCATTTCCCGGGATCTGTATGTGAAATTGTCAGGCTATAAAGTAGCGGAATCCTATCAGGGCAATCAGCTCGTGCCGATCAGCTTCCGGCTGGAAGGAAGCAATGCGGCGCGGCTGGCCGATCTTTCTTCCCTCCCTGTCCATGTGGGGAGCGGACGGTATGTGCCCCTTGGGGAAATCGCGGATATTTCCTATGAGAATGAAACAAGCACGATCTGGCGGCGCGATCTGCACCCGACCATCACTATCCGCGGCGAAACCGGCGGGGATAAGACAGCCGATTCCGTAGTCAATGAACTGTACGACCGGACGCTTAAGGAATTTAGAGAACATCTGCCTGACGGTTATACGCTGGAAAAAGACGGGGCTATAGAAAACAGTGAAAAATCCGTACAGTACCTGGCGGCGCCGGTTCCGATCATGATTTTCCTTATCCTTATGATTCTGATGTTTGAGCTAGATAAGATTCCGCTGATGGTAATTGCGGGCATAACCGGGCCTTTGGGGCTGATCGGCGCGATTTTGTCGCTGTTCCTTACACGGCAGCCCATGGGATTCGTGTCTATTGTCGGTATGCTGGCCTTATCCGGCATGGTTGTCCGGAACAGCATTATCCTTCTTGACCAGATCCGCCAGCATTTGGCAGATGGGAAGAAGCCTTATGATGCGGTCATCGAGTCGGCGGCGCTCCGTTTCCGGCCGATCATGCTTTCCAGTGTAACCGATGTACTTGGTTTTGTTCCGCTGATTCCCAGTCCGTTCTGGCGTCCCCTTGCCGTATCGTTTATCGGCGGGCTCCTTCTTGCGACTGCTATAGGGCTGCTGGTCGTTCCTGCGCTTTACTGCTGGTACTATAAGGTGGAAGGGCCGAAAGCATCATAAAAATACCGATACCGCACTATCTCTGAAAAAGTCAGACATATTTTCAGGGAGTCCGGTATCGGTATTTTCAATTGGAAAGTTTATTTTATGATAAAGACAGGGCATTTCGCATTCTTCAAAATGCCGCTGGAAACGGAACCCATGAAAAGGCTCTTGAGAGTACCGCGGCCGCGGCTGCCCGTGATGATCAGATCGGCACCGATTTCTCCTGCCAGATAGAGGAGCATGGGTACCGGTTCCCCCATTTCAAGAAGAACCTTATGGGGGATGTTTTCAGGAATGAGTTTTTCGACTTCCGCCATGTCGACCTGGTCGGGATCATCATCCGCGGGGATGGTGCTGTTTAAAATCGTTGCGACATAGAGTTCTGCGCCGTCTGAGCACTGCGCCAGGGAAATAGCCTGGTTCAGCGCTTTTTTCGCATGGCTGGAACCGTCATAGGGAATGAGAATCTTTTTGAAATCCAGCATAATAACCGCCTTTCTTTTTGTAATGGAGAAATCTGGTTTTTCTGTGCGGAAAATAAAGAAATACCTGTGAAAATATCAGCCGCACCGGAGGGAGAAAACACCGGCCCTCTAAAAGGTCGGCGTTTTGTCTTACGGGAAATTATTTCACAATGAATACAGGCGCTTCCACATGGGTCAGCAGGTAATTGGATACGGAGCCGAGAAGCATGCCCGTAAGGGCGCCCAGGCCGCGGCTGCCCATGACAACCAGGTCTGCGCCGATTTGGTCTGCCGTATTTTCAATCAGCATGCCGGGATCTCCGGTTTTGGCGATATATTCCGCTTCGATTCCTTCAGGGACGGCAGCTTTTGCTTCATCAAGAGTTTTATCAGCCGGGCGGAAGTGGATGGCCTGCATCTGTTCATTGATGTAAGCCCTTTCCAGATTATTCATGCTCAGCGCGGAAACATCTTCGTCAACAGTGATGATATACAGCTTTGCGCCGTCACAGCACTGCGCCAGTGATACAGCCTTTGCCAGGGCACGCTTTGCGTGTTCCGACCCGTCAAAGGGAACAAGGATTTTTTTGAAAGTAAGCATGACGGACCTCCTTTTCCGCGGTATTTCCGCTGTATTATTTAATAATAAGGATGGGGCATTTCACGTTGCTTGCCAGATGGCTGGAAACGGAACCCATGAAAAGGCTCTTGAGAGCGCTGCGGCCCCGGTTGCCCATGATGACCAGGTCGCAGTTTTTTTCAAAGGAGAGATCCAGCAGGACGGATCCCGGATTGCCTACACGGAAAATCAATTCATGAGGAATATCCTCGGGAATGAGTTTTTCTGAATCATCCAAAATAACCTGCCCGGGGTCTTTCTTTTCCGGTTCTTTTTTATCGGCGTCAAAGACATATGCTTTTTCCCGCGCGATTTTTTCCATCGGCGGCATCGGCCGGGAAACGGTCGCAATGAAAAGCTTTGCGCCGTCGCAGCATCTTGCCACGGAAACGGCACGGTCAAGAGCCCGCTTTGCGTACTCGGAACCGTCGTAAGGTACAAGAATCCGTTTGTAATCTAACATGATCATCAGCCCACCTTTCTTTTATAAATGAAATTCCAGGGAGAAAAATCTTCTCTCTTTAATTACATTTTAACATAGTTCAAGGGGGTAATACAAAAATATGATGCATAAAAAGGGAAATATTTTTTGAAAATACTTTTATCCGAGTCTGTGATGTGGTAAAATAAATTGTATTTACCGATACAAAGATTTTGTTAGACTGTGGATTTATAGATTGAGGCGGAAGGCCGGAGAGAAGAAGGAAAGAAATGATCAGAAAAGATATCTGCAACATTGCGATCATCGCCCATGTCGATCATGGTAAAACCACTCTTGTGGATGCCATGCTGAAGCAGAGCCATATTTTCAGGGAAAATCAGAAGGTGGCGGAACGCGTCATGGATTCCAACCCGCTGGAACGGGAACGGGGAATTACAATCCTGGCGAAGAATACGTCTGTCATGCATAATGGTGTGAAGATCAATATCGTAGATACGCCCGGGCATGCCGATTTTGGCGGGGAAGTGGAACGTATCCTGAACATGGTGGACGGTGTCCTGCTCCTTGTTGACTCCCATGAAGGCCCGATGCCCCAGACGAAGTATGTTCTCCGTAAAGCTCTTGAGCATCACCTGAAACCGATCGTCGTCATCAATAAGATTGACCGTCCTGATCAGCGTGTGTCTGATGTGGAAGGGGAAATTCTCGAACTTTTCATCGAGCTTAATGCTGATGATGAGCAGCTTGATTTTCCGCTGGTTTATGCGTCCGCCAGGAGCGGCATCGCCAAACTCCATATGAATGATGAAGGGAAGGATCTGCAGCCTCTGTTTGATACGATTCTGGAACGGATTCCCGCTCCGGAAGGTGATCCGGGTGGAGGACTGCAGATCATGGTAACCACGCTGGAAGCCGATGATTATCTCGGCAAAGTGGCGATCGGCCGTGTGACCAGGGGAACGGTCAAGCAGGGAATGACCGTGGCCATTACGGATGGAGAAAAAATCCGTACTGATCATGTAGGACAGCTTTTCAACTGGCAGGGAATGAAACGTACTCCCGTCGCCGAAGCAGGCGTGGGGGATATCGTGGCGATGGCAGGATTTAAAGACATCAATATCGGTGAAACGGTAGCCGATGCCGCTAATCCGGAAGCGCTCCCATCCATTCATATCGATGAACCGACGCTGTCCATGGTTTTCCATGTCAATAAGAGTCCTTTCGCGGGAAGAGAAGGCGATTTTGTTACATCCCGCCACATCCGCGCCCGCCTGATGAAAGAAATTGAAACGAACGTGGCTCTCCGTGTGGAAGAAACGGAAACATCCGATGCATTCCTCGTTTCCGGCCGGGGAGAACTTCATCTGTCCGTTCTCATTGAAACGATGAGGCGGGAGGGGTTCGAATTGGAAGTATCCAAACCGCAGGTTATTTATAAAACAATCAACGGCAAGCGCTGCGAACCTTTGGAAAGGCTGACTGTTGAAGTGCCGCAGGAATTTATGGGGGCCGTTATGGAAGGACTCGGTCCGCGCCGCGCGGAAATGATTTCCATGGAAGAACTGGCAGGATATATGAAGATGGACTTTTCCATTCCCGCCCGCGGACTTTTGGGATTCAGAAATGAACTTCTCACCACCACCCGTGGTACAGGCATCATGTACCATGTATTCCAGGGATATGCGCCGTATAAGGGAGATATTCCCGAAAGAACGAGAGGCTCGCTTGTCGCTTTCGAAGCGGGCACGACCACCGCTTACGGCCTGAATTCCATACTGGACAGAGGGGAACTTTTCCTTGGCCCGGGCGTGGAAGTTTATGAAGGCATGATTGTCGGCGAAAATGCCCGTGAGCAGGATATGGACGTCAATCCCTGCAAGAAGAAGCATCTGACAAATACCCGTGCTTCCGGTTCCGATGACGCCATTAAACTGCCGCCGTGCCGCCTCTTTACCCTTGAATCCGCTTTGGAATGGATAAACGATGATGAATTGGTGGAAGTGACGCCTTCCAGTATCCGCATGCGCAAGATGGTTCTTTCCAAGCAGCTCCGCTACAAGAACGCCAATGCGAAGAAGAGCCAGAGCGGACAGTAAGAGTTGGTGCTATAATAAAAGACACAGATATTTCTGATTGTGTGCAGCAAAAGGAGGTATGGAGAAGTGAAATTTGTTTCTTTATGCCTCCCTTTTTATGATGTTTTTCAGAATGGCAGGGTGGGCATATGGAACCAAAAAATTCAGATCCGGCAGCCGTATACTTCATAAAGTGTTTGATCAAAAGATATATCGATGATGATGTGGGCTCCTTTGCGTCAGAAGCGTCATACTGCTTTATCCTCGGGCTCATTCCGTTTATGATTTTCCTGGTTAACTGTATCTTGTTCTTTGCGGCGCCCCAGCTTGATACGATCCTTGATTTGCTGCAATATCTGCCGGCCCAGTTTGCGGCAAGTATGGAGGAAAATATCGCCCGTATCATCGCGGGACGGAGTACGATATGGCTCTTTGCCGGTCTCGGCGGAGCAGTGTGGACCGCTTCACAGGGGACGGCCGTCCTTGTCCGCGGGATGGATAAAATATTTTTCCAGGACAGAAATATCCAGTCGTGGTTCAAGGTCAGCCTGAAAGCCTGTTTCTTTACCGTATTTCTTGTATTTGCCATGATTCTTTCTCTTACGCTGATCGTTTTTGCCAATGCCGCCGTATTCCTTGTACAGGACTATATTATGGAACTGCCGCCTGTTTTCTGGCAGGTCTGGCGGCCGTCGCGGTATGCCATTCCTTTTGTGGTTATGAGCTTGTCTTTATCGGCTTTTTACCGTTATGCGCCAAACAGGTACATCACGAAATGGACATGCATCATTCCTGCTTCCTTTCTGGTGGCGGCGGCCCTCCTTTTCCTGACGGCAGGGTACGGTTACTATATTCTCCATATATCGGGCATGGGCGTTACTTACGGTTCCCTCATCGGCCTGATCTTCCTCTTTCTCTGGATCCATCTGGCGGTCCAGATTATTCTTGCCGGCGGCGCGGTGATTATGGCATGGGAAGATATGCGTCACCGGCGCCTGTAAGAATATTTCCGGCGGGCCACCGGAAGAATTACAGACATCCAAAATAAAAAGTGATAAAATAATGGAAGCAAAATCGGAAAACCCGTTGTGACAGGAGGAAATAAAATGCAGATCCAGGTAATCGACCATCCGCTTATTCAGCACAAATTGACGATTATGCGTCAGAAAGAAACCAGTTCCGGTGATTTCAGAAAGCTTCTGAAGGAAATCACACTGCTCATGGGGTATGAATTGACTCGTGACCTGCCCATGGAAGATATAGAAATTGAAACGCCCCTTGAGGTAATGAGAGGAAAACGCGTGGCAGGGAAGAAAGTGGTGATCGTCCCCATCCTCCGGGCGGGATTCGGCATGCTTGACGGGCTTCTGGAACTTGTTCCTTCCGCCCGTGTAGGCGTTATCGGTTTGTACCGCGATCCCGTTACGGCAAAACCTGTGGAATACTACTGCAAACTTCCCGGTGTGGAAAACCGTGATTTCATATTGATCGATCCGATGCTGGCGACCGGGGGGAGTGCCGTGGCGGCTATTGACATGATGAAAGAAAAAGGCGTGAAGAATATCAAGTTTATGTGTCTTGTCGCCGCGCCGGAAGGCGTACAAATCGTGAATGACGCTCATCCGGATGTGCCAATCTACACCGCTGCCCTTGACCGCCGGTTGAATGAAAAGAAATACATCCTTCCGGGACTCGGCGATGCGGGAGACAGGATTTTCGGGACGAAGTAAAAGAAAGAACAGAAATAAAAAATGTCCGCCTTTATTTACGCGAGGCGGATATTTTCATCAGAAAGGGAAAACATGGAATTATTGGATTTACGATTCAGCGAAAAAACACTGAAGATTTTAAAAGGGATGGCAGGACAGGTTTTTGAAAAGTACCGATGCGATCCGTCCATTTTCCATCCTGTATATCTCCTGCCCGTCGGTATTTATGCCAGCGGAAAATGCTATATCATGACGCAGGAAATAACGGATAAGGCGGCTGGCGGAAAAAAGACGGATGTTTTGGAATGGGTTTTCCGTGAAGCGGAAGAAAAAGAAATCCACTCGAGCCGCCCTGCCGTGGTGCAGGAAGATCATGCCCTTCAAAAAGAAATAAAAGAAGTGCGGATCATCAATGAGAAGAAGACGCTTTTCCGCAGAGGGAAGGCGGAATACCGCGTGTATCTTACAAAGGCAGTCCGTTTTATCTTTGAAAAGGGATACCTGCAGATCAGAAAACCTGTTTATTTCTCCCCTTTCCTCAATTTGGAAGATGATGGGGAAGAATGCAGGGAATGGGAAAAATTGGACAATCTTCCTGAAGAATGGGAAGAAGCATATGATGTAAATACGGAAACAGAAATCCTGGCTTATAAGAAATAAAGTCCCCTCTTTCGGGAGGGGTTTTATCGTGGGTGTCTCGCAGTAAAAAAACCTCCCTTCGGAGGCTTGGATTTGAAACGTTATTTTTTTGGCGGATAGGTTTGGAATCCGGCAGGGGAAAGCCGGGCTGTTTTCAGCATATAGATCATGATGCCGAAGACGGTAACGAGCGTCCCGTAAAGGATGATATCCCATCCGCAGCCGTATACCGCGTATACGCTGTATACACCGCCGATGATAGCTGCCATGTTCGGCAGTTTTGCTTTTGCCGCGGAGATGCCTTCTTCTTTCTGCAGATCGGGAACAGCAGCCATGGCAAGCAGGTAGGGAATGAGATTGACCATGACGGCAAGATTGATAAGGACATTGAACTGCTTTAACAGAGAGGGGCTGATTGTAGACAGCGTCAGTAGGGACTGGATACAGACCAGGGTCCCGATCGCCATGTAAGGCGCATAGAAACGATTGACTTTCCGGAGATAGGAAGGGAAGTGGCCGATGGTGGCAGCCTCTCTTACCACCTCGGAGATGGTGAACTGCCATGCGGTGAGGGATACGAAGCAGGAAACAACAAGCATGGCAGATACCATATGTCCCACCGTATTTCCGAACATGGCTGCGTAAGCAAGGCCGAAAGGCGCGCCGGCAGATACCAGCTCTGTATGAGGAACAAGCCCCCCGATAATCGCTGTGGAGGTCATGTAGCATACGCCGGCAATCATCGTTCCTGCCAAAACAGCGACAGGCACATTCTTTTCAGGATTTTCCACCGTGTCGGAATTGGCGCAGGCTGTTTCGAGACCGAGGAATGCCCAGAGAATGACGGCGATGGAATCGCGCATGGTGAGATAGAAAGGCATATCATGAGGGTTCCAGGCAGCCATATAGATATCCGGGCTGAAAAAATACCAGCCGCAGAGAAGGAGGCCAATGACCGGAAGAAGAATGCAGATCATGCCCAAAGAGGTGAATTTGCCGAATTTTTTCGGTCCGACAAGGCTGATGGAGGCGGCGACGACAAGCGTGCCGATGGTTGCCAGACAAACTTCCATGGGAGAAAGGTCAAAACCGAAAACGTAAGAACCGTAGCTGACTACGCCGGTGGCGATAGCCACGTTGGCGATAATCAGGGAAATGGCGTAAGTGTAGTTGGAAAGGAAGTTTCCAAGACGGCCGAACCGGTATTCCGCGTAACCGCCCATGCCGCCTACCTTTTTGCTGTACATACCGCATTTGGCAAAAGCGTAGGCAAGAATAGTAGCGCCGATAGAGGCAAGAATCCAGGCGAAAATGGAAACCGTACCGATTTCCGCGAGTGTTGCCGGCAAAAGAATAATGCCGGATCCCATCATGTTGATGGCGGTGACTGTGGTGAGCTGTACCACTCCCATTTTTCTGCTTTCAGACAATGTAGTTCCCTTCTTTCTCGTACCAATTTCCGACACATATTCGGAACGGGGGAAGATATTTGTCCGGAATCTCACCGGAATGCCCGATTTTCAGGCATAGGCAATCCCCATTTACTTTCGTTATGGTGAAAGAAACAGGGAAACAAAGAAAACCGTTCACTTAAAGAAGTGCTCCGCAGCTCAGCTGCACTTTCATGCAGGGCGCGTAATATTTTTGCTGAGAGAAATATACCACAGATAAACAGGAAGTACAATAGGAAATTTCAAAAAAATATATTTCTTTATCCTTGAGGACTTTTGAGGACCTTTGAGGAGAAGAAAGAAAAATGAAGAAAAACGAAAAAAATGGAACGCTATCGGATATTGATATGGATTGGAGTGATACATCATGATACATTCAGATTTCCGGGGACTATAAAAATAGAAATCTTGAAACGCCGCTTTTATCGGTTTTTTTAAAAATATCTGGGGAAGGACAATGACTTCAAAAATGGATATTTATTCATTCTGATAAATATGTTGCAAAAACAATGGATGCGGTCCGGGATCCGATTGTCCTGTGAGAGGCTGAAATCTCCTCATTTCTCCCTATATGGACTTTATTTGCCCGAAATGATTTTGAAATTGATAAGAAGCCTTATGTAATTGAGAAAATGATATTTTTTCTTTTTATGGGTACAGAATTTTTTTATAAATAAAGAACAGGGAAGATCTCAATCCGGTAAAGGAAAAACAGGAAGAGGAAATCTGTTTCCTATGGCAGAAATGATTTTGGAAGGCAGGCCCCTATTTCTGTTTGTAAAAAGACTTTCCAAACGGAACGGGAGTCGTAAGGAACGGTTCTTATCAAATTGACAATACATTTTTATCTGCTTATACTTAATAATATATCCTTATAATGGGAGTTTTATAAAATATTTATAGAAAAAGGAGCAATTGGCATGGCAGAATTGCAGCATACACTTGTGACAAAAGAAGGTCTTGAAAAATTACAGAAAGAATTGGATGAACTTCGTACAAAGACGCGCGGCGAGGTAGCACAACGTCTGAAAGAAGCCATCGCTATGGGCGACCTTTCTGAAAACTCTGAATATGATGATGCAAAAAACCAGCAGTCTTTCGTAGAAGGACGTATTAAGGAACTGGAACAGCAGATCCGTACGGCGGAAATTATTGACAGCGGCAAAAAAGGGAGAAAGAGCCGCGTCGATGTAGGAATGACGGTAACCATTGAAGCGCTGGAAGACCATGTAGAAGAAACGGTGAAGATCGTGGGCAGCACGGAATCGGATCCTTTTGAAGGGAAAATTTCCAATGAGTCTCCTGTCGGCCGCGCACTGATGGGTGCCAAAGCAGGGGATATTGTAGAAGCGGAAGCGCCAAGCGGTGTTGTAAAGTATAAAGTTATTAAGATCAAAGCATAAATTTTATTGCTGATTGGTTATATGCAAAGAGAGGTTTCGGAATGGAAGAAAAACTGAACGACCAGATGCTGATCCGAAGGGAGAAGCTGGAGAAGATTGCCGCACTGGGATTTGAGCCTTACGGCGGAAAGTATGAATGCACCCATCACAGTGAAGATATTCATGCGAATGCGGCAGCTTTGGAAGCAAGCGAGGAGCATGTCAAAGTGGCAGGCCGTATTATGATCATCCGCGGGCACGGAAAAACGGCATTCTGCACGCTTCGTGATGAAAAAGGGGATATCCAGCTTTATTTCCGGAAAGATACTGTCAGTGAAAATGAATGGAACCTCTTCAAACTGGTAGACATGGGAGATATCCTTGGAGTGGAAGGCACTGTATTCACTACACACACAGGAGAAACGACCATCCGTGTCCTGCACTTCACCATGCTTTCCAAGTCTCTCCGCCCGCTTCCGGAAAAGTGGCACGGCCTTACGGATAAGGAACAGCGCTACCGCCAGAGATATCTTGACCTTATCGCCAATCCCGAAGTAAGAAAGACGTTCATCAAGAGGGCGAATATGCTCCAGGCCATCCGGAACTGGTATACCGCACACGGTTTCCTTGAAGTGGAAACGCCGGTTCTTCAGCCGCTCTACGGCGGTGCGAATGCAAGACCTTTCATGACGCATTTCAACGCGCTGGATATGACCATGTACCTCCGCATTGCGCCGGAACTTTATTTAAAGAGACTTCTTGTCGGCGGGTATGAACGCATATTTGAAATCACCCGCAATTTCCGCAATGAAGGCATGGATACCCGTCATAATCCGGAGTTTACCGCTATTGAAACATACCAGGCTTATGGCGATATCGATGATGTCATTGACCAGACGGAACAGATCGTGGCAGCCTGCGCTATGGCTTCTTACGGCACTACGAAATTCACCTATGAAGGAACAGAAATCGATGTGGCAGGCCCATGGCCGAGACTCACCATGGCAGAAGCGGTAAAGAAATACACCGGGGAAGACTTTGATGCCTGCAAGACCATTGAGGAAGCACGTGCCATCTGCGACAGACTTCATGTGGAATACGGTGAATTTGACGGTTTCGGCAAGCTTCTGGCAGCCGCTTTTGACGATTATGTGGAAGAACACCTTATCCAGCCTGTCCACATTACAGAGCATCCCATCGAAGTATCTCCGCTGTCCAAACTGGATCCCAAAGACCCGAGATATACCATCCGTTTCGAGTCTTATATTTATGGACGCGAACTGGCAAACGGATTCTCCGAATTAAATGATCCGCTGGATCAGAGGGCGCGTTTTGAAATGCAGGTAGAAGAAAGAGAGCATGGCGATGACGAAGCGCATCCTATCGATGAAGACTTTCTCACTGCTTTGGAATACGGTATGCCCCCGACAGGCGGACTCGGCATCGGGCTTGACCGTCTTTTCATGCTCATGACCAATTCTTCCAGTATCCGAGACGTTCTTCTTTTTCCTGCGATGCGGCCGGAAGGCGACCAGGGGAAAACGGAAGTGAAGGAGGCCGTCCCTGCCGTTCCTGAAAAAATTGATTTTTCCAAAGTAAAAGTAGAACCTTTATTTGAAGATACGGTTGATTTTGAAACTTTCAGCAAATCGGACTTCCGCGCAGTGAAAGTCAAAGACTGCACAGCAGTCAAGAAGAGCAAGAAACTTCTTCAGTTCACACTGGACGATGGATCCGGCAAAGACCGCATCATCCTTTCCGGCATTCATGCCTTCTATGAACCGGAAGACCTCATCGGCAAGACGGTGATCGCTATCGTGAACCTGCCCCCGAGGAATATGATGGGCATCGACTCCTGCGGTATGTTGCTTTCTGCAATCCATGAAGAAGACGGTGAAGAAAAACTTCATCTGCTCATGGTAGACGACCATATCCCTGCGGGAGCGAAGCTGTACTGATATCTGATAAGACAAAAGCACTTACTGGACGGTAGGTGCTTTTTTACGGATTGGTATAGAGGAAAGGGAAGAAGAGGACTTTATGGAAATACGCAAAGCAACGATAGATGATCTGGCATTGGTGTCTGCGGTGGAAGCGGAGTGTTTTCCTCCTGCCGAGGCGGCGACAAGGGATTCTTTCAAAGAGAGGCTCACTTATTACGGCAATCATTTCTGGCTCCTCTTTGAAAAGGGAAAATTGATTTCCTTTGCGGACGGTATGGTGACAAACCTTGCGGATCTTACAGATGAAATGTATGAGAAAGCGGATATGCATGATGAACATGGCGCATGGCAGATGATTTTCGGGCTGAATACGGTTCCTGCCTGCCGGAAGAAAGGTTATGCGGGACTGGTACTCCGCCGCGCTATCCATGATGCGGAAAAGGAAGGAAGGAGAGGTCTTGTCCTCACCTGCAAGAAAGAACTGATCCATTATTATGGCAAGTTTGGTTTTCTTAACGAAGGAATATCCGTATCGGTTCACGGCAATGTGGTGTGGTACCAGATGCGCCTTACTTTTTAAAGGATAAAAGACAGAAAACAGCTGACAGAAGATAGAAGTCAGATTCATGCTTACAGTCTTCCTCACCACGGTAATAGATCCTTCGCATAGTTCTGGATGACGTTTTAAGAGTAGAGTTGCTTTTATCAGGGGAAACCTAAACGGAAATCAGCTATCAGCTAACAGAAGTCAGCGGTCGGAAAACGGAAAACAGTATTATGACACTTTTTCTTACAGCGTCATTAGTACCATATAAGTGTAGCAAAGAGAAATACAATATTTCCCCTGCCGCACTTATTTTATTATGGTAAGGAAAGCAGTTGGCCTGACACCTCGTCATTGGGTTTTCCGAACGATCACAAGAATACTTTGTAGAGAAAGCGGTAAACGATAATTGTTATGAAGAGTGAAAAATCTATTATGCTGATGACAGAAAACGGGAATCAGCTGACAGAATACGGAATCATGCTTACCGCTTTCGTCATTACGGTAATAGACTCTTCGTTTCACTCTGAGTTACGGTTTTAGAGCTTTCAGCTGCCGGCTTCCGGTTGTCGGCTTTAATCTCGTAGCTAACAGCTAACAAGACAGGATCATTGCTGGTACACTGACTGACGTTTGACAGGCAGTGTTGCTTTTATTGGTACTCGACAGATGAAAATCGAAAAATCCCTTACCGATGCGCGGCAGGGGATTTTTACGCAGGTTCCTGTGTTTTTTCATTGGACATGTCTGAGGACATTTTGATGGTGCGGCCTTTATAGTCCGTCAGCATGAGTGTATACGGGAGGCCGCTGATCTGATGGGATTCTTTGTCTTGCTGTCCCGCCCCCAGTAGGCAAACATGGCTTTTTATCTTCATATGACAGGATAGATAACGGAACGGAAACAGAAATCCAATTCCTCCGGCGTCTGCTGCATACGATTCTTTACCCACCATTGGACCATTTCCACAAAACTGCCTGTGATATGGTTCAGAAGAAATTCCTCGGGTATATCCCTTCTCTGATGGTCCGGGGACTGGAGAATATATATGCTGATGAGGCTGCGCAGGCTGTCCCTGAAATATTTAAGGAAGATATCGCTGCTTTCGGAAATAAGCAGATCTTTGATATGGTAAGAGTTGCTCTTGATATGCTGGAGGATGTGGCAGAAAACAGGATCCGGCACACCGGGGGCATTGTGATGGTCTGCAGGGAGGTCATGATTCATGACGCCGTCGATGATATGCCGGAAGAGTTCCGTGCACATGGCGTTCAAAAGGTCGTCTTTTGTCTGGAAGTGGGAATAAAAAGTGCTCCGTCCGATATTCGCGCGGTCGATGATGGTTTGTATGGTAATGCGTGAATAAGATTCTTCGGATAAAAGCTCGCTGAAGGCGTCAAAAATGGCGGTTCGCGTTTTTTGCTGTCGTCTGTCCATAAAAGCTCCTGTGAAATATTTCTCAAACAATTTGTTTCTTATTGGCTATATTATCACAGTTTGTCTTAAGTTTAAAGATAAAAATCTGGTAACTGAAACTTGAGAGTATTACATATCCTGTTTTGATGTTGTATAAAAAATCGGGTAAAATGATGCACATTGAGATTATTATAAATAAATGATAGTCTAAAACGAATAGGTGTGAATGATTTCTACTTGTTTAAAGGAGGAAAAATGGAGTTAAAAGAAACAGGGAGAATACATAGTCCTTATAAAACAGTAAAAGAAGCGCCGCGGCAGGGAAAGCTTTCTGATAAATTTTGTGAAATTGAAATCTTTCCGGCTTATGAAGCGGCACTGCTTCATGTGGAGGATGGAAAATATTATGTTGTTTTATATTTTGCCCACAAAGCTGACCGCACGGCCCTGCAAACGGTGCCGCCCTGGGCAAAGGAACCTTACGGTGTATTTGCCAGCCGTTCGCCGCACCGGCCGAATCCCATCAATCTATGCGTGGTCAAACTGGTAAGGCGGGAAAAGAACAGGCTTTTTGTAATCGGGCTGGATGCTATTGACGGAAGCAGCCTGATTGACATAAAACCTTATGTGAAGGAACTGGATGAAGCGGAAGTGTAGCCAATAAAAACAGACACTGCGGAAATACAATTTCATAGCGGTGTCTGTTTTTATTGCCTGTAAACAAATAATACAGCTTATTCAAAAAATGCGGTGCATGCCATGACCAGGTAAGCGGTATCTTTCGTGCCTGCTGTTTCATAAGAGGAGTGCATGGCGAGCTGGGGAAGTCCGATGTCCACCGTAGGCATGGAAACCTTGGTGTTGGAAATATTTCCCAGGGTGGAACCGCCGGGGATATCGCTCCTGTTCGTAAAGACCTGTGTCGGTACTTCTACGCGGCGGCAAAGGTCGCGGAAGAAGGCGGCGGAGAATCCGTCAGTGGCGTATTTCTGCTGGGCATTGAATTTAATGACGATGCCTTCATTCAGGCGCGGCGCGTTTACGGGATCGGCATATTCTCCATGATTCGGATGGAGCGCGTGGCCGTTGTCGGCGGAAATCATGAAGCTTCGGGCAATCATGGCTTGTGTTTCGTCATAGCTGTAACCCAAAGAACGGGAGATTCTTGTCAGTGTATTCTTGAGGAAGGTGGCACCGGCGCCCTGATTTGTGGCGCTGCCAACTTCTTCATTATCGAAAAGGGCGTAAACACAGATATGCTTTTCCTTTTTTCCTGCGGTGAATCCACGGAACGCGGCGAAAGCGCATTGAAGGTCATCCAGCCTGGCGGAAGAAATAAATTCATGCCGCTCTCCCCACAGGGTTCCCTCTATACGGGAATAAAGGTACAGGTCATGGCCTAAAATATTTTCCGGCGCAACCTGTGCTGCAGCGGCAACGGCATCCATAAAGGACAGGGAATCGTCCGCCGTCCCGTAAAGAGGAAGGAGATCCTGCTGTATATTCCAGGCGTGCCCGCCGTTTGCAGTACGGTCCATATGGATGGCGACGGAGGGAATGACGAGTGTCGTCCGATCGAGATTGACCAGTTTGGAAACGAGTGTTCCATTTTCCGAAACGATGATACGGCCTGCTGCCGACAGGGGGCGGTCGAGCCAGGTGGACATGATCATGCCGCCGTAGCCTTCCACGTTCAGCCGGACATACGCAGCGTCGCGGAGTTCGGGATTTTCTTTGATTTTAAAAGAAGGGGAGTCGCCATGGCTTGCCGTTATGCGGAACGCATGACCGTCGTCTTCAGGGATGGTAAATGCCATGAGGGCGGAGCCGTTTCTTGTGACGACATATTTCCCGCCTCTTTCAATCTGCCACGGGTCTTCTTCCCGTATTTCCGTAAAACCTGCATAAGAAAGCGCCGTCCGAATGCTGTTTACAGCATGAAAAACAGACGGTGCTTTGGCAATGAAGTGGAGCAGGTCGCGGTTTATTTCTTCATAAACGGCGTCCATGGCTTACTTCTTATGTACTTTTCTCTGGTAGACCGCTTCTGCCATCTGTGCGCGTTCACGGATAACGGGATTGGTGGAGTTGACGGAGGTCGCGGAGAAGTTGCTCTTATAATGGAGTTTCTTTGTGGTCTTTTCCATTTCTTTCACCTGGATGGTTCCGGCGGTTCTGTCATAGACATAAGTATAAGTGCAGGTGCCGTCAGGAAGCTGTTCTACCGCAACGAATTCCAGTATGTCGTGGCCATCGGTGGTCGGCTTGTACCGTGCTTCAGCAAGGTCAATGGTAACGGTTTCGCTGTACTTCCACAGTTTTTCAGCGGAAACCGGCATGGTCATGGTTGCGATGACTGCTGCCGCACCAAGGGCTGTCAATAATTTTTTCATCAGGTTCACTCACTTTCAAAATATAAAAAAGTAGTTTAAAACTGTTAATATTATATCATATGGAGTTGCAGTAAATATAGTTTTGTTTGACGCTGCTGCGGGCTCTGCGTACAATGGGAATAACGGAAGCTATAAGGAGGTTCTATGAATTATCGCTGCATCGTACAGTATGACGGTACCCGCTATGAGGGCTGGCAAAAGCAAAAGCGTACGGAAGAAACGATTCAGGGGAAATTGGAGAAAACTCTTCGGAAAATAACGGGGGAAGAGGTGCAGGTCATCGGCGCGGGACGGACAGACGCCGGGGTTCATTCGCTGGGACAGATGGTGAATTTCCATCTGAAAGAAAAGAGGAAAGCGGAAGAGTTGGAAACGGATTTGAATATGCTTTTACCTGACGATATTGCTTTGAAGCATATGAAGACGGCGAGAGAGCGTTTCCACAGCCGTTTTGATGCGGTGGAGAAAATGTACCGTTACCGGATCCGCACGTCGACGGAGAAAAATGTGTTTGAACGACGCTTCGTGTGGCAGTATGGAAAGCCTCTTGATGTAGAAGCAATGAAGAAAGCGGCAGCATTTTTAATCGGAACTTATGATTTCATTTCCTTCTGCGGAAATAAGAAAATGAAAAAGTCTGCGGTCCGCTGTATTTCCAAAATTGAAATGAAAGAAATAAAGGGAGAACTGCAGATCGATTTTACCGGAGACAGTTTTCTCCAGGGCATGGTGCGCATTTTAGTGGGAACGCTTGTGGAAGTGGGCGAAGGAAAACGGAAAGCGGAGGGTATCCCTGCGGTGCTGGAATCAAGGAACAGAGAGAAAGCGGGATTCACTGCGCCGCCCCAAGGATTGATTCTTGTTTCGGTAAGGTATGAAATATAGAACGGAAGAAGCACTTTGTATCCGCTTCACACGGATTCGGGTGTTTCTTCTTATGCTATAATAGGGTACAAACAAATTGGAAAAGCCTTGAAGCGGAAATAAGGGACGCTCAAAGGGAGGAATGAATGGCACCGGTAAAAATGATAGCGATCGACCTGGACGACACGCTTCTCCATGATGATATTTCACTTTCCGATTATACGAAAGATATTCTTCGGAAAGTGATGGAAAGAAATATCCGCATCGTTATTGCCACGGGCCGTATGTTTCAGGCTGCCCGCCCATGGGGGCAAGCCATCGGTCTTGGAGATGTGCCGCTGATCTGTTATACGGGTGCGTTTGTGGGGCTTTGCGAAAGCGGCAGAGTGCTCCGCGATGTGACAATGGATATGAAAACGGCACAGGGCATTATAGATACGGCCCATGAACGGGGATGGTACATGCATGCCTATATTGATGATGAAGTGTACGTGCCTTTCCGCGATGAGCGTACGGAGAGTTATGAAAAGCAGTGCGGCGTTTCCGCCCATGTCCTGGGAGAGGATTTCTGGACGCTTGCCAAAGAACCGACGAAGCTCCTGGTATTTGACAGAGACCCGCAGGTCATGGCAGAGGTGGAGCGGGTACTTTCTGAAAAGTTCAGCTATGCCACGAACCAAGTGAAATCGAAGCCGGAGTTTTTTGAAATGAACAGGAAAGGCATGTCCAAGGGGGCGGCGCTCGCCGAGCTTTGTGACCGCTGGGGGATTCCTTTGTCAGGTTTGATGACTTTTGGGAACGGGCATAACGATATTTCCATGTTTAATCTGACCGATTGGTCTTTTGCCGTTGAAAATGCGGCGGAATCGGCAAAAGCGGCGGCCCATTTCATCACGGCATCGAATAATGAGGATGGCGTGGCAAAAGCCATAGAGAAATATGTACTGGAGGTATAAGTAATGGAACGGTTTCGTTTTGTGATTATCACGGGCATGAGCGGTGCGGGGAAAACGAATTTCATGCAGAAGCTGGAAGATATGGGGTATTACTGTGTGGATAACCTGCCGCCGGTCCTGATTGCCCGTTTTGCGGACCTTTGCTGGAAGAGTACGTCCAATACCCGCCATGTGGCGGTGGTTTCCGATATCCGGGGCGGTTCTTTTTTTGACGCGCTTCCCCAGGCGCTGGACGAATTGAATAAACGGGGGATTCCCCATGAAGTGGTTTTCTTGGAAGCATCGGACGAAGCTCTTGTGCGGCGGTATATGGAAACCCGTCGGCAGCACCCTTTGGCCAAAACGATGCGCATTCAGGAAGGCATAGAGGCGGAACGAAAAATTCTTGCCGGTGTCCGCGCACAGGCGGATGTCATTATCGACACTACCGCTATGAAACCGGCTGATCTGCAGGAATACATGGGGAGCCGTTTCGGCGCGGTGGATAAGAAACGGGACATGCAGATTACTGTATTTTCCTTTGGCTTCAAATACGGTATTCCCATTGATGCCGATATGGTCATTGATGTCCGTTTCCTGCCGAACCCTTTCTATGTGGAAGAATACAAGCACTGGACGGGGCGCGTGCCGGAAGTGGCGGCATATATTGAAAAATCACCGGTTACCAAAGAATTTAAAAGAAAACTTTTTAATTTCATGGGATTCATAGTGGATCAGTTCAGAGATCGGGGAAAAACGCAGTTTACCATTGCTATCGGCTGTACCGGCGGTATGCACCGTTCCGTTTTCGTGACAGAAAAACTGGGAGCCCACCTGAAAGAAAAGCATGCCCATGTGAACGTGGAACACCGTGATTTGCACAGGAACCGCATTGTTCGCGATGCAGATGATAAGTAGGAGGAAAACAAATGAAACTGCTCCTGCAGTGGCTTTATCCCGGGTTAAATATAAAAAGATGGATGCTGCTCTTTTCCTTCGGCCTTATGCTGTTGGCATTCGGTGCTGCTCTCGTTATGAACTACCAGGTCTTTGGGCGGATTGAGGAGGAAATACTTCGCCTCCTGTTCGTTCTTACAGGGACTTACAGCTATACATTTCTTGCTGCGGCAGGGATCTTTTTCGTGTTCATCGGCCTGTTTTTCATGTTGTGGGCGATCCGCAGGCTGGTGAAACGTTTCTTCAGCCTTGTGGCACCAGATCAGGAAAGCGTGTCCCGCCATATCGTGTCAAAATGGGAATTGTCCCGCGGGCTGAAAGTCGTGGCTATCGGAGGAGGACACGGATTGTCCATGCTTCTCCGCGGATTGAAAACAAAGACTTCCAATATTTCCGCTATTGTTACGGTGGCGGATGACGGCGGCTCTTCCGGCCGGCTTCGTGAAGAGATGAATATTGTCGCGCCCGGGGATTTACGCAATTGTCTGGTGGCTTTGGCAGATAAAGAAACAGTACTGGAACAGCTCTTCCAATATCGTTTTGGCGGGGAAGGAGAACTGGCGGGCCACAGTCTGGGCAATTTATTCCTGGCGGCGCTCATGAAGGAATTCGGAAATGTGCAGAATGCTTTGGAAACGGCCAGCACCGTTTTAAATATCCGCGGGCAGGTCATGCCAGCAACGGCGCAGAAAATCCGCCTCTGCGCGAAAATGTCCGACGGCAGTACGATTGAAGGGGAATCGGAAATTGCTGCTTATGTCGAAAAAAAAGGCGGCAAAGTAAAAATCATCCATGTGGATACCGTTCCGTCGGCTCCCATTGCTGTAGGCGATGCGTTGGAAGCAATCCGCAATGCCGACCTGATTACCTTGGGTCCGGGCAGCTTGTATACCAGCGTGCTTCCCGACCTTCTTGTACCTGAAATCCTTGCGGCGATCAAGGAAAGTTCCGCGCCGTGCATGTATATCTGCAACGTGATGACCCAGCCGGGCGAGACCCTCGGTTATACCGTCAGTGACCATTTAAAAGCCCTTGTCGATCATGTGGGGAAAGGGGTCATTGACTATGTTCTTGTCAATAACGGTGTGCCGAAGAAAGATGTACTGAAACGTTATGAAAAAGTACAGGCGTATCCGGTGGAAATAGATCGGAAGAAAATCCAGCGTATGGGAATAATCCTTATTGAAGCGGATTTGCTCGGCGTTGAAAAAGGTGCTGTTCATGATACGGATACGCTTTGTAATGAAATCATCCGTATTTCCGGACTTCTGAAAACCAATATTGCGCCTGAAGTATTGTCGGGGTATCTGGGGAGGGCGAAGTAATGTCATTTACGGAGCAGGTGAAGAATGAGCTTGCCCGTGTTGTCCGTCCCGATAAAGAAAGCAGAAGCGGGGAACTGCTGGCACTTCTTCGTATGGGCGGCGCAATTGTTACGGGAGCGCAGGGGAAAAAGGGCGTGGAATTTTCTACGGGGAACAGCGCCGTTGCCCGCCGTGTCCTCGTCTGCCTGAAAAAAGACTTCAATCTTATGCCGTCGGCTATGGTGCGGCAGGGACGGAAGCTGCGCAAGAAAAATGTGTATACTTTGACCGTCCGGCCGTCAGCGGACAGCTTGCGGTTCCTTGGGGAAATGGGATTGGATCCGCTCATGGATATCCGTGATGCGGGCCGGCTGGTATCTGCCGAAGAACGGCGGTCTTATCTGGCGGGCGCTTTCCTTGGCGGCGGTACGGTGAGCCGGCCGCAGGGCGATTATCACCTGGAATTGGTGACACAGTCGCTGCGGTTTGCCGGAGAACTCATTGCCGTGATGCGTTCTTTCAAATTGAATGCCCGTATGACCGATCGAAAAAATGATTACATTGTCTACATCAAAGGCGGTGATGATGTGAGCTCTTTTTTGCAGATTGTCGGCGCGGCAAACAGTTATATGGATTTTGAAAGTGTCCGCGTGGTGAAAGATATGCGGAACCGTGTCAACCGCCAGGTAAACTGTGAAACGGCAAATCTGCAGAAATCAGTGGACGCTGCCGTCCGCCAAATGCGGGATGTGGAAAAATTATTGCAGTATAAACGATTATCCGAATTGTCACCGTCTATTCGCGCCGCCTGCGAAGCGCGCATGAAAAATCCGGACGCTTCCATGGCGGAATTGGCGGATCTATGCGGCATCACCAAGTCGGGACTGGCCCATCGGTTCCGTAAAATAGCATCCATGGCGGAAACATTGGCAGGAAGGGCAAAAGGCAGAAAGTAATGAACATAAAAACATGGATTGCCGCTATGGCGGCCGCCGCCTGCGGAGCGGTTACTGCGGCAGGGGCGTCGCCTTTGGATATTTCCTATGAAGAAATCCCTTTGGAAAAGATAAAAGCGGAAGATACGCTGATCTTATCAGACAGCCCTGAATATGCCCGAAACTACGGAATTCTTGCGGAAGGTACTGTATTGAAGGGGAAAGGCCGGATTTACTATTATCATGTAAATGAGACGGGGAAACCGGCACGTCTTGCGGTTTATGGCGTAAGCGATAAAGGAGAAGAGATCAAAGTCGTCCGTACGCTCCGGGGGGAACCGAGCCGCAGCTACGTGCCTACGGGAAAGACGCTTTCTTTCAGAGAAGTGACGGCTAAACAGCAGCCGCCGCGAAACGTTATGCTGGAGAAAGGAAAGCGGACTATTCTTTTTGAAGATAACGCAAAAGGAATCCGGCAAGATGATTTGGTCAGCGGTATCGTGGAAGTGGAAACGTCGTCGCCCGTTCGATTCGGCGCAGCTATTCTTCCTTATGAAGGCAGTGTGGAAAAGCATCTGGAAAAGGCAAGGTACCTTCCTCCGGACTCCCATGAAATGCGGGGAACATTTCCCATGCACGTTTATTTTGAAAGCGGCGTGTGGGACGCGGAAAAAAACGCAGGAAAAATTGAATTGGGTTCTGCCGAAAGCACAGCATTTTTTCAGGAAGGAAGGGACGAACTTAATTTCATCGGGCGGGAAAATACGGGGAACTACGGTATTACCTGCCATTTGACAATCCACAGCAAAGGGACGGGGAAGTATGATCTCTATCTGAACCCGAACGGAGGTGTTTTTGAAGGGACACTGGAAATCGGGCAGGACCGCAGGCTGCTCCGTATATACCGTACGGAACGCTATGGAACCCGCTGGTTCGGCCATGATACCATTTACGATTATGAGAAGCTGGGAACTTGGGAAGCGGGGAAAGATCTATATATCCGGTTTATCCCGCCGGGTGCCTGCTATTTTCCGATCCGATTATTATTTGTACCGAAGAAATAGGGTGACATGATGAAATTTATCCAATTCCGCATCGGTGATGTCGTACAGATGAAAAAGCAGCATCCCTGCGGTTCTTCCGAATGGGAGGTCCTCCAGCTGGGCAGCGATATGCGTGTCAAATGCCGTGGCTGCGGCCGCATCGTTTTGATTGCGCGTCCGAAGTTCTTAAAAGGTGCGAAGAAAGTATTGAACCGTGATGTCAGCGGGCCGACGGAACTGGTGAGCCGCAAAGAAGAAACGGAGTAAAGAGTATTTCATTTTGAAAAGGGAATGCCTGACTGCCATGGCTGTGGAAATGGTGGACAGCAGCGGCGGTTGGTGCTATAATCAGTAGGCGTAAGCGATAGGAACGACCCGTGAAAACTCTTGACAATAAGGTGGCCTGTATGTATAATAACTCTTGTCACTGATGTGCTGGCGTAGCTCAGTTGGTAGAGCAGCTGATTTGTAATCAGCAGGTCGTAGGTTCGAGTCCTATTGCCAGCTCCATGTGGGCGGATTCCCGAGTGGTTAAAGGGAGCAGACTGTAAATCTGCCGGCTTTGCCTTCATAGGTTCGAATCCTATTCCGCCCACCAATGACGCGGGGTGGAGCAGTTGGTAGCTCGTCGGGCTCATAACCCGAAGGCCGCAGGTTCAAGTCCTGCCCCCGCAACCATGTTTATTATCTTCATTCATATAGATTGCTGATATAGCTCAGTCGGTAGAGCGTATCCTTGGTAAGGATAAGGTCACCAGTTCAATCCTGGTTATCAGCTCCATGGCGGCTTAGCTCAGTTGGCTAGAGCAAGCGGTTCATACCCGCTGTGTCCGGAGTTCAAATCTCTGAGCCGCCACCAGCGTAGAAGATCCTCTGTGTCAGGGGATTTTTTATTTGCTTTTTATGACGTTGTTTAAAAAGAAACATTTCTTGGGGAATCTTTATGGGAATAAGGATACCTTTCGGCGCTTCCTTGTTTCCTGTCGTTTTTATATGTATAATAGGAAAAGCGAAAAATCTTTTTTTTATTGAAGGAGAGAAGATATGGCAAAAGCACATTATGAAAGAACCAAACCGCATGTAAACATCGGTACCATCGGACACGTCGATCACGGTAAAACCACCCTGACCGCGGCCATCACCAAAGTACTGGCTGAAGAAGGCAAGGCAAACTTCCTGGACTACGCGTCCATCGATAAAGCACCGGAAGAAAGAGCGCGCGGTATCACCATCAATACATCCACTGTAGAATATGAAACCGAAAACCGCCACTACGCACACGTAGACTGCCCCGGGCACGCCGACTATGTAAAGAACATGATCACCGGCGCGGCACAGATGGACGGCGCAATCCTGGTCGTATCCGCAGCAGACGGCCCGATGCCCCAGACCCGTGAACACATCCTTCTTGCCAAGCAGGTAGGCGTACCGGCTATCGTCGTATTCCTGAACAAAGCGGACCAGGTAGACGATCCGGAACTGATCGACCTCGTAGAAATGGAAATCCGCGACCTGCTGTCCTCCTATGACTTCCCCGGCGATGAAGTGCCGATCATCGTAGGATCCGCACTGGGAGCGCTGAACGGGAACGCGGAAGACGAACAGAAAATCCGTGACCTGATGAAAGCCGTAGACGAATACGTACCGACACCGCAGCGTGACACCGACAAACCGTTCCTGATGCCTGTAGAAGACGTATTCACCATCACCGGACGCGGCACCGTAGCGACAGGCAGAGTAGAACGCGGCACCGTCAAAGTAGGGGACGCTGCAGAAATCGTAGGACTGCAGGACGAACCGACCCAGACCGTAATCACCGGCGTAGAAATGTTCAGAAAGACCCTTGACCAGGCCATGGCAGGGGACAACATCGGAGCCCTGCTCCGCGGGATCGACCGTACGGACATTGAAAGAGGACAAGTACTGGCAAAACCGGGAACCGTACACCCGCATACAGAATTCACGGCACAGGTATACGTCCTGACCAAAGACGAAGGCGGCCGCCATACGCCGTTCTTCAATGGATACCGTCCGCAGTTTTTCTTCAGAACGACAGACGTAACAGGCGACATCAACCTGCCGGAAGGGGTAGAGATGTGCATGCCTGGGGACAACATTGAAATGAGCGTAAAACTCATTACCCCGATAGCGATGGAAGAAGGACAGCGTTTCGCAATCCGTGAAGGCGGCAGAACCGTAGGCGCAGGCGTTGTTGCCAAGATTACAAAATAATTTTTAAGACAATATAAAACTCCGACCCATGATATCCATGACAGTCGGAGTTTTATATTGCGCCGGTCGGATAGGAATATTACTTCGGTACAGGTCCGTATTTGTTTTTTGTCTTCTGTCCCGGGATAAAGGCAAGGAGTGTAACGGCGGCAAAAAAGAACATACCGGTGATACGGGTGGCAAGAAGCTCATCGCTAAGGAGTTTGGCGCCGGCCTGGTTGCTTATAAAAAGAAAGCCGAAGAATCCCCAGTAGTATAAATGGGAAAGACCGATATCCGAAAGGCGGCGTATCGCCAGACTGATGAGCGACACGAAACCCAGTGTGCCGAGTACCATGAAAGATAGGATGAATATATTCGCATCGCCTACGAATAATTCAGGGCGTATCCAGGTAAAGGCAAACATGGCTGCTGTCGGAATTCCCACAAGAAGAGCGCGGACAATATATGTTTTTTGTCCGATGCGGCCCACGGGATCTCCGTATTTCTTCCATAGTGTTTTTCTGAACCCGGCATTTTCCATTTCAGCGGAATTTGCCAGCTGCTCTTCATCAATATAAGCTTGTTCAAGAGCCGTGTCCACCAAAATGAGAGAAGCGGAATTTTCATTTACCATGAGAAAGATGGAAGTTGCCGCGTCCGTCCAGAGGAAAACATCTTTCACTTTCACCGGCTTGCCGAAAAGAGAAGTCAGGCGTTTTTTCATTTCTTCTGTAGAAAGGGTAAAATCGGCAAAGAGAAGAGCTGCTTTCCCTTTCACGAAACTGCAGCCGAGAGAAGCGACTTCTTCATCAAAGAGAGAAATCTTTTCTTTCGTAGAAACGGTAAAGTAATCAATATCTTTATCTTCATCACGGCGGGAGAGAGAAAGGGGGAAACGTTTTTCGACGGCTGTCCTGTTTTCTCCGAGACGGAGTCCGCTGATGCGGCGAGGCTTTTTATAAGTGCCGCTTTTTTGGATATATCCGGTAATATCAGGAAACTCGTAAGTAAAATTCATAGAAAGCCTTTCCTTAAATAACGTGCTGATCATTTCCATTATAATATGCAGGTTGCGATTTATGAAGATGGATAAAAAACGTATCATAGAAAATAATAAAATCAGATTTACTTTTTCGAAAAAATACGATATACTATTACTGTTATTTTTATGGCGGTGTAGCCAAGCGGCAAGGCAATGGTCCGCAAGACCTGTATCCCCGTGTTCGAATCCGGGCACCGCCTCCACAGAGGGCAGATTGCAATCGGGCAGTCTGTCTTTTTCTTGTTTGTATTGGCAGATCATATGCTACAATGAAAGAAATATTTCTTTACCGGAGGGTGGAAAATGAAAAAAATTCTGGTCATTACGACCGGCGGAACCATAGCCATGAAAAAAGATAGGGAAACCGGCGGACTGATGCCGGCTGTTTCAGGAAAAGACCTGGCCGCTGCTGTGCCGGGGCTGGCGCATTATGCTGACGTGGACGTGCTGGAATTTTCCAATAAGCCCAGCGGATGGATGACCGCAGCGGATATGTTTGAATTATCGAAACTGATTGACCGTTTGGCGGATACGGATCAAGCGGATGGTTTTGTCATCACCCATGGGACGGACACGCTGGAAGAAACGGCATTCTTTCTTGAGGCTGTACTAAAAACGGAAAAACCTGTCTGTGTCACCGGTGCTATGCGGGGGGCTTCGGATTTGAGCGCTGACGGGCCGGCAAATATTCTTGCCGCAGTTCGCACAGCGGCATCTGGCGAATCCATAGGGAAGGGGGTTACCGTGTGTTTGGGTGACCGCATTTATGCAGCCTGGGACGTGACTAAAGTCCACACCACAAATCCCGATACCTTCCGTGATCTGCATTATGGCTCCATCGGTACGGTATACGGATCCCGGGTGGAATACGGACGCATTCCCGTGAAGCATAAAAAGATTCATACAGATAGAATAGAAGAAGATATTTGGATCATCACCTGCTGGTCAGGGATGGACGGCGGAATCGTTTATGGAGCGGAGGGGAAAGCGGCGGGTCTTGTCATTGACGGGATCGGCTGCGGGAATGTCCCGCCGAAATGCAGGAAAGCGGTTCTCTATCTGCGGGAAAAAGGAATGCCCATCGTCCTGACGACAAGAGTGCCTTCGGGGAGCGTTGAGGAAGAATACAGCTATGAGGGAAGCGCCCTTTCCATGAAAGACAGCGGGATTATCTTAGGCGGCCGCCTGTCTTCGTGGAAAGCAAGATTACTTTTGGCATTGGCAATGGGAAAAACAAAAAATATAGAAGAAATCAAAAGCTGCTTCTTGGGGATCAGGGAAGAATAGAAAACCATTGTGGGACAAGGAATCCTTTCTCAAATCAATCATGGATTGAAAACATTAAAGAAGCTTTTCATAATAATGTGAAGGGCGCTTCCTGCAATTATCTATTCAGAAAATTGATGAAATAATTTTTTGAAAAAATACTTGACAGAGGGAAAGGATTCCCTTATGATATGTCATATCTTTTACAGCAAATAAATGCCATGAACGAGACAAAAAGGTCTGTTGTGAAATTCATGCAGAGAGCCGGTGGATGGTGAAAACCGGAAGAGAACAGCATTCCATATCCCTCGCGAGCACTTTTTCCGAAATGAGTAGGAAAGGGCGTCCATTCACGTTACGAATAGGAAACCTTTAAGAACAAAGTAGGGTGGTACCGCGGAGTTTTCGCCCCTATCTTCAGCATTGGCCGGAGATGGGATTTTTTATTACCTGAATGATTCGGTTTCCATGAGTGAAAAGCGGAGTGGTACCGCGTGTGAGCGCCTCTGCAGGGATAGTCCCTGTGAGGCGTTTTTTGTTTTCTTGCAAGGTGTATGTTTGCCGATTTATTTTGAGAAAAAGAGGGAGACATGATGAAGAAAAATTTTGTAAAGGGAATGGCCACTGTGTTGGCGGCAGCTGCGTTAACCGCTGTTTTTTCAGGCTGCGGCGGAAATAAGAAAGACAATGGCGCGACAGGAAAAACGGCTGATGCATCATCTGTAAAAATCGGATTTATTACGGCCTATACCGGTCCCGGCGCTGCTTACGGTGTGGCTATGAAAGAAGGAGTGGATCTCGCCGTGGAGGAAATTAACAATAATCCGAAAACAAAAGTAAAGATTGATCTGAAAACCTACGATACCAAGCTGGTCAAGGCGGAAGCGATCAATGCCATGAAAAAAGCGATCGAGCAGGATAAGGTTCTTGCCGTAGAAGGCCCGATGACATCGGGAGAAATGTTTGCTGCCGGCCCGATTGCCCAGCAGTCCAAAGTAGTCGCTTTCGGCACAGGCACCACTGCTCCGAAGATTACCGACATCGGTGATTATATTTTCCGTAATGCGATTCCCGGCAAACTGGCAATTCCTGTTACCCTTGAAAAAGCACAGGCGAAGTTAGGATTTAAGAAGGTCGCCGTCATGTATTCCAATAACAACGACCAGATGGTCGGTGAAAATGAAATTTATCAGGAAGTGTTTAAGAAAATGGGCGTGGAAGTCGTCGATACAGAAACCTTTGCTGATAAAGATACCGACTTCTCCGCGCAGCTCACAAAAATCCAGGCATCCAATCCGGATGTCATCGCGATTGCCGGTCTTTACCAGGAAGGCTCTCTCATTGTAAAGAAAGCCCGTGAAATGGGAATGACCCAGCCGATTATCGGCAATAACGGCTTCAACAGCCCGGCATACATTACCCAGGCAGGGGCCGCAGCTGACGGCACGCTCGTAGCCACTCCGTGGAATGCGGACCGCCAGACGGAAAAAGCACAGGCTTTCCGCAAAGCGTTTGTAGCAAAGTACAACCATGAACCGGACCAGTTCGCCGCCCAGGCTTATGACGCGATGTACCTGATTCATCAGGCGGTGGAACAGTCGGGAACCACGACAGACCGCAAGAAGTTCCGTGATACCCTGGCACAGATCAAAGGCTTTGAAGGAGCGACGGGCAAGTTTGAATTTGATGCGAACCGCGATCCGAAAATGGATCTTGACGTACTGCAGGTGAAAGAGGGCAAGTGGGTTCCTTTTGCCTGATCTGTACCGGCCGGTTGGATATATTTATTGGTAAATATTATTATCATTGATAAGAAAAAGGATCGTGTCCGTAACGGCGCGGTCCTTTTGCGTGGGGATTTTCTTTTAAAAAGTAAAGACGCCCTCATGCAAAGAGCGCCGGATATTTAACGGAGAAATAATTCGTAGACCACCTTGGCGAAAAAGACGGTAAGGACGATGATGATGACAGGCTTTACATTTTGCGTGCCCCCTTTTTCAAAGTAGCGGGCGCCGAAATAATTGCCTGCCATATTGAACAGCCCTGCCACAAGACCGAGGGAGAGAAGGACGACGTCATTTGCAAGAAAGACGAACAGCGCGGCAAGGTTTGTCGTGCTGTTGATAACTTTCGTGATGCCGTTCGCCTCTTTCAGGCGGACATGGGCGACACCCATAAGGAGAAGGATGAGGAATGTTCCCGTGCCCGGGCCGTAAAAACCGTCATAAATGCCAATGACAAACGCCATGGTGCAGCTGAGAAGCACTGTTTTTTGGAAAGGGAAAGGCTCTTTTTCTGCCATGGATTTCTTTCGTGTCACATAGAAAGCGGTGACGGGAAGAATGAAAAGCATGGCAGTCATGAATATACGGGCGTCAAGAATAAGAGCGATATGGGCACCCAGCGATGATCCTGCAAAAGCAAAAATGACTCCTGCCAATGCGGGCTTCCACGGGATGAGCCCGTCTTTTGCGAATTTTCCCGTGGTGAGAAGGGTTCCCATACAGGAGCTGAGCTTATTTGTGGCAATGGAATTGTGTACGGGGATCCCCGCGATGATATAGGCAGGGAGGGAAATCAGTCCGCCTCCGCCTGCTACGGCGTCGACGAATCCCGCAAGGAATACGAGGGGGCAGATGATGATATAGGGAAGCAGATCCATAAAAACCTTCCATAAGTGAAATATAGTTTATTCTATCACAGAGAAAGGAAACAGGATACAAACATCTTCCTGTGAAAGAAGATCAGGTCCGGTTTGTACTGCGGAAAGGGCAGCTTTCCAGATGGTCATTGATAATGCCTGCCGCCTGGAGAAAAGAATAAATAATCACGGGACCGGCGAAAGTGCAGCCCCGCTTTTTTAAATCAGCGCTTATTTTTTCTGATAAAGGAGAACTGGCAGGCAAATCATCGTTATCCTGCAGATAATGAACAATGATTTTATTTTCTGTAAAATGCCAGAGGTAACGGGAAAAACTGCCCCACTCTTTTTGTATGGCGAGGACGGCGCGAGCATTTTGGCGGACAGAGTTTATTTTTCGTCTGTTTCGTATGACAGGCGCCGTTCTTCCGATTTCTTCCATCTCCTCATCCGTCATGCCGGCACAGCGGGAAATATCAAAATGGAAAAATGTTTTTCTGTATCCTTCCCGCCGTTTCAAAATCGTAGACCAGGAAAGCCCCGCCTGGGCACCTTCCAGGACCAGCATCTCAAAAAGGTAAGTATCATCATGATGGGGACGGCACCATTCTTCATCATGATAAGTCTTTAAAAACTCGTCTTTTAAAGCCCATGGACAAATCATTCTGCTCCTCCTTGTGTTTTCTGCTGTTATTGAAACAGAACCGGATCTTTGCCGGAACGGGGATAGATATTTTCAATTATACCAAAGGGGAAAAGCATTTTTATGTTTGCCTGTATATATTAGAATAAAAGAAATACAGTCATGAGGAATAGAGGAATGTTTTTCAGAGAAAATCCTTTTTACCTGCTCGGTGTCCACAGCAGGGACACGGCGGAAACGATCCGCACGGCATCTTTGGAAAAGCAGGGCGCTGCGAAAAGCAGGGAAGAAAAGCATATGTACCAGCTGGCGGAAGAGCGTCTGCTTCATGAGAGTTCACGATTTCGGGCGGAATTATCCTGGCTTTGCGGTATGGGTAAAGAACGTGCCTACTCATTGATTGACGGGAGAAGAAGCATGGAAATTCGGAAAAATCTGCCGCCGTCACTGCGCCTATTTCTTGCGGTTCATGATCTGTATAACGGTGAGGAGGACGCTCTTTCCATCATGGAAACGATTACCCGGTTGTATCCCGCCTGCGATACGAACGAAGTCCTGGCGCGCATAGAGGCGGATTGGAAGACAGGCAGGTTTCCGCCGATTAAAGAGATGTTTCTTTTGGACATCCGGAAAGAAGAACTTTTATGGGAAATAGGGGTGGCTGCCGGTCGGCTGGATACAGAAAAGCTTGGCCGATTTCTGACAGTTCTCGGCAAAGCGGATGTGCCCTGCAGTATGGCGCTGGCCCGTTTTCTTTCCCTGTATGAAGAAAAGACGAAGGCAGAAGTGGCGGCGCTTTCTCGGGATTTAAGATATGCTCTTCGGCTGGCGGAAATGTATCCTCTGCAAGGACTTTTATTGACGGAAGAAAAAATGAAAGTCTACGGGAAAGCAGTTTCTCCTTTTTATGCCATGCTTCACTATGAAGGACTTCCCGATGCAGTGGAAATATTTTTTGAGGAATATGTCAATGAAGCGTTCTTCTTTCATAAAAAAGGAGAAAAGGAAACCGCTTTGGCACTGCTCGGCTGTTTTCTTGACAATGTCTGCGGAAACAGCAGGCATATAGAAAAGGTAAAAAGATGGAAAATCATGATGTCTGAAGACCGGCTGACGAAACCGCTCCCTTATCCGAAGCGGAAACTTGGGAGAACAACCGCTGTGCCGAAAACCGTTGATCGCATCCCTGCTGTAACATTGCCGCGGCAGTCCGGAGGGACTTTTTATGTATGCCTGTCCGGCTTTCTGACAGCGGCAGTACTGTGCAGGTATTTCTTTTTATGAGAACAAAATAAAAAGCAGGGGGGATTACTCCTTCTGCTTTTTCAATGGTGTGCTCTTTGCGGCAGGCATTCATTTCAATTCAATTTATAATGCTTTCATGATGGTACCGCCGCCGAGCAGACGGTCTTCTTCATAAAAGACGACGGACTGGCCGGGGGTAATTGCCCGCTGCGGCTCATCAAATTTCACGACGGCCCTGCCGTGATCGTCCAGAGTCACGGTGCAGTCATAGACACGGATACCGTAACGTATTTTAGCCAGGCACCGGAACTGCTGCGAGGGCGGTGTGCCATCGGTGAAGTCCAGCTCGTTTGCCAGAAGGCCGGAACGGAAAAGGTCATCATTGGAACCGACGATGACCCGGTTCTTTCCCGCATGAAGGGAAACAACATAAAGCGGCGTCCGTGCCGCGATTCCCAGTCCTTTCCGCTGGCCGATGGTATAAAAAGGGAGTCCCTTATGCCTTCCGAGAATACGTCCCTTTGTGTCTGTGATATTTCCCGGGCGGAACGCTTCAGGCGCATGATTCTGTAAAAATTCGGCATACGATTTTTCACTGGTCAGGAAACAGATATCCTGCGATTCTGCTTTGTTATAAGTAGGGAGTCCTTTTTCTTCAGATATACGGCGGGTATCTTTTTTATACATGCGGCCGAGGGGGAAAAGGATATGGGCAAGCTGGTCCTGTGTCAGGTGGTACATCATGTAGGATTGGTCTTTGGCGATATCCGCGGCCTTTTCTACCTGGTACTTTCCGCGGGTACCGTCATAAGTGATCCGCGCATAATGTCCCGTGGCGAAGTAAGGACAATCAAAGTAAGCACGGACGGTGTCATAAAAAAAACCGAACTTAATTTTAAAATCGCACATCATACAGGGATTCGGCGTGATGCCGTTTTTGTAAGAATCCACAAAATAGGACAGCACTACGTCCTGATACATTTTCCGTACATCAATGACCTTGTGGGGGATACCGAGGAAGTCAGCCATTTCCTGCGCCTCTGTTAAATCCTGCCCGTCAAACTGATTCATAGTGGCGCCGTACACATCGTACCCCGCCTCCTGCAGCAGGCGCGCCGTCAATGTACTGTCGACACCGCCGGACATGGCGACAACGACTTTCTTTTTTTCTGTCATGGAGGAATCCTTTCTGCAGGCATTTCCTTTTGAAATACCCAAACCATCATTCGCAGGAAATATCCTGTCAATCTCAGCGGAGTGAAAGTCCGAAGGAATGCATACATTATAGCACAGCGGGCAAACGTCAATGCCTGCAGGAAAGGATATCGGAGTTCATAATCTGTTGGCTGTGAGTTGGTAACCGGTAGCCGGCTGACAGAAGTTGTCCGCGGTATTCCGAGACCGGCAGCTATTTTTGTTTTTTATAAAACGGTGTGGTGTAATTATTATTTTCCCTTGAAGTCCGCGGGGCGTTTTTCAAGGAATGCTGTAATTCCCTCTTTGAAATCTTCGCTTGACGAGCACTGGCCAAGATAAATTTCTTCTGCCGCCATAAAGGTTTCAAAATCTTTGTACATGCTTTCAAACATCAGTTTCTTCATGTTTCTGTATGCCAGGGCGGGACCCTTTGTCAGTTTTTTTGCGAAAGCCATCGTTTTCGGAAGGAGGTCTTCTTTTGCAGTTATTTCCTTGATGAGGCCGATTTGGAATGCTTCTTTTACATCAACGGGACGGCCTGTGACGAACATGTCAAAGGCGCGGTGTGTGCCGATCATGCGGGGGAGCATGTATACGCCGCCGGTGTCGGGGCAGAGGCCGATGCCTACAAAGGCCTGAAGGAATTTAGCATTGTCTGCGGCAAAAATGAAATCACACCCGAAAGCAAGGTTTGCACCGCCGCCTGCCGCTGCTCCCGCTACGGCACAGATAACGATTTTCGACATTTTTTTTATGTATAAAACGATTTCAGATAATTTTTTAGCCAGGGGCCCCATGGATTCTTTGGCGAAGTCCGGCTCCTCACAGTGGGCTTTCATATAGCGGATATCGCCGCCGCCGCAAAATGCACGGCCTGCGCCTGTGATGACAACGACCTTTACATCGGGAGCCGTTTCCGCTTTTTTGAGGGCGTCTTCCAGTTCGAGAGACATGTTCATGTCGAGAGCATTCAGCGTGGGCGCATAATCGAGGGTAATGACAGCAATTCCTTCTGTCTGTTCCAGTCTGATCATTTTGTAATCCATGAGAACCTCCTTATATTTCTAAAACAAATATATGTTATTTTTATTATAACACTAAAAATAAGGGCTGCCGGGATGTATCAGCACAGGAGGCATATATATAGAAAGCAAAGAAGTAATTACAAAAACAGAGAAAATAGAAATCGGACAGTATACTGTGAAACTTTATATTCCTGAAGCGGCGGATGCAGTTTTTCAGACGGGTAATATTCTTATTACAGGAGATTGATCAACAGAAAACTCTTACTCAACCGGATAAGGGCTTTTATTTTGGAGAAAGATCTTTTAAATGATGTGAATTAGTCATGGAAAAATGATTTCATATGACAAATAAATATTTGATATTTAAGAATAATAATATATACTTTAAGTCGTATTATTGATGAATAAATGTATATTATTGAGGGGGCTTTTTACTTATGGAAATGGTATTGGGATTTGCAGTATTGCTTGTTTGTCTGTTCCTCGGCATACGGCACGGGGGGATTGGGCTGGCTGTTATCAGCGGTATCGGCCTTATGCTGTATACTTTTGTATTTCACTACAAACCGGGCACACCACCCATCGGCGTAATGCTCACTATCCTGGCAGTTGTAACCTGCGCGGGGTTTTTGCAGACTTCCGGCGGTCTTACGGTCATGCTGAAGTATGCGGAAAAATTTCTCCGCAATAATCCGAAGCACATTACTATTCTTGCTCCGGTGACTACATGGTTCCTTACCGTTTTATGCGGTACGGGTCATGTCGTTTATACGATGTTCCCGATCATTTACGATATTTCTATTAAGCAGAATATCCGTCCGGAACGTCCGATGGCGGTTTCTTCGGTCGCGTCCCAGATGGGGGTTTCCGCTTCTCCCGTTTCCGTTGCTGTTGTTTCCATTGTCGGATTCATGGCGGCTGCAGGGCAGAATTATTCACTGCTCCAGATTTTGTCCATCTCCGTTCCTGCTACGCTTTTTGGTGTTCTCTGCGCGGCTTTTTACAGTTACAGACGCGGCAGGGATTTGGAAAAAGACGAAGCATTCCAGGAAATGATAAAGGATCCTGAACAAAAAGAGTATATCTACGGTGACAATGAAACTTTGCAGGGGCGTGAACTGCCGTCTTCCTATTATCATGCGACGGGGATTTTCCTCATAGGAATTATCTGCATTGCCATCCTTGGCAACTTCCCGGATTTGCTCCCGCATTTCCCGAATGCGAAGGGAAAGATGGCTGCTATCTCTATGACTACCGTTATCCAGATGGTGATGCTTTTTGTTTCCGCCCTCATTCTCTTTGCCTGCAAAACGAAAGCGAAGGAAGTGGGGAACAGCCAGGTATTCCGCGCGGGTATTGTGGCTCTTGTTTCCGTTTACGGTGTTGCATGGATGGCTGATACTTACTTTGCAAGCCACATGGGTGTTCTGAAAACATTCCTCGGTTCCGTGGTGACCCAGCACCCCTGGACGTACGGCCTGGTTCTGTTCTTTACTTCCAAACTTGTAAATTCGCAGGGGGCGGCGGTTGCTATCGTTATGCCTATGGCGCTTGGTCTGGGCATGGATCCGGTCATGGTTATGTCTTTCCTTCCTGCATGCTACGGCTATTTCTTCCTGCCGACGTATCCGTCCGACTTGGCATGTATCGGCTTTGACCGTTCGGGTACGACAAGAATCGGGAAGTTCGTTTTGAACCACAGTTTCATGCTCCCCGGACTGATTGGCGTTATCTGCGCCTGCGGCATGAGCTTCGTCATTGCCCACGCCATTCTGTAATAAACGATTAAAAAACCATTTCTTTCCTGTATAGGGAGAAATGGTTTTTGTATTGGATTTATTTCAGCCATAAATTCATGGCTGCCTTTGCGGCGTCTTCCGGAGAGATATATCCCTGCTGCGCCATAAGTGTGAGAACGACAGTCATGCGCTGTGCTCCTTCTTTCGGATGGTCAATGGGGTCATAGGCGCTGGGGGCTTGGGGGAGTCCTGCAAGCATAGCACATTGGGAAAGATCCAAATCTTTCGGCTCTTTGCCAAAGTATGTGAGGCTCGCTTCTTTGAGCCCATAGGCACCATGGCCGAAGTAAATTGTATTGAGGTAGAGTTCAAGAATCTGGTCTTTCGTGTAATATTTTTCCAGCTGGACGGCAAGAGCGAGTTCTTCCATTTTACGAAGGATGGTCCGGTCATTAGAAAGAAAAATATTTTTTACTGTCTGCTGCGTGATGGTACTGCCGCCTTCCAAGGTATGTCCTGCGAAGTAGTTTGTGACAGCCGCCCTGGTGACGCCGATAGGATCTATGGCGCCGTGCTCGTAGAAGCGGCGGTCCTCGGTGGCGATGATTCCTTTTTTCAGGAGATCAGGGATTTCCTTTTGGGAAATAAACTTATTTCTGTCTACCCGTGCTTCGAGAGATTCTTTAAAATGAAGAATGTTTCCAAGCTTTTCTTTTACCGTGGAAAGAGAAGGGTCCTTTTTGCTGTCTTCCGTGTCCGGTGAAAGAGACGGATTTGATTTCCCCTCTTCCACGGCGGGCGTGGTAATAAGCGTACCGATCCGGCCTGTGAGTTCTTCAAGCCAGTTTTTTTCTGTGCGGCGGGGTTCGGATTTCGATGCTGCCCGCGGCGGGGAAAAATCTTTGACAGAGGAGTTTCCTTCACGGATTCCCCAGTACCCTGCAGCGCAAAGTATAAGTATGAAAAATAAAAGTTTTTTCATTGCCGTTTCCTTATCCAAATACAATATAGTTCTTTCATTCATTCTACCATACGGGAGAGCAAGGAACAGGGGCAGACGGCAAGCTACCTGCGGACTTTATGCGGGGGAATGCATTTTGTGGTATAATTTCTTTGTATGAATATATAGATGAAATAATAAAAGAGTGTAGTGGCAGTTCGTTTTTTGACTGCCGCCTTTTAAGGAGATTTTATGAGCGAAGAAATCCACGAAATACAGGCGCATCATGCCGGTGAAAATGGGAAAAGCGATTACGGCGCGAAGGATATACGCGTGCTGGAAGGTCTGGAAGCGGTTCGTCTCCGTCCGGGAATGTATATCGGTTCCACTTCTGCCCGCGGTCTGCATCATCTGGTGTATGAAGTCGTAGATAACAGTATTGATGAAGCCCTTGCCGGTTTCTGCACCCATATCGAGGTCACTTTGAATGATGACGGGAGCTGTACGATTACCGATAACGGCCGCGGCATACCGACAGGGATCCATGAAACGGGAAAACCGGCGATGGAAGTCGTTCTCACCGTTCTCCATGCGGGCGGTAAATTCGGCGGAGACGGGTATCCGATTTCCGGCGGCCTGCATGGTGTAGGTATTTCCGTTGTTACGGCGCTGTCTGAATGGACGACGGTCACCGTAAAAAGAGAAGGGCATTTCCATGAGATGAAGCTTGCCCGCGGTGTTGTAACCCAGCACATGAAGACTTTTGGGGAGACAACGGAAACAGGGACGCAGGTAACCTTCAAGCCGGACGGAGAAATATTTAAAGAAGGCACCGATTTCGATTATGATACACTGAAAGTCCGTATGCGTGAGCTGGCGTTTTTGAATAAAGGCCTCACCATCACACTGACCGATGTCCGTGACGGTGCGACTCATCAGGATGTATTCTGTTATGCCGGCGGTATTGTGGAATTCATTAAGTTCCTGAATGAAGGAAAAGATCTGGTGGATCCCGGCGTCATTTCTTTCGAGGGAGAAAAAGACCGTGTCATTGTGGATATCGCCATGCAGTACCAGGCGGGATACAGTGAATCCATGTACACCTTTGTCAATAATATCAATACGGTGGAAGGCGGCATGCATCTCACCGGTTTCCGCAATGCGCTGACACGTACTATTAACGATTATGCCCGTTCCAATAATTTGTTGAAGCCTAATGAAGAAAACCTGTCCGGTGATGATGTCCGTGAAGGGCTGACCTGTGTCATTTCCGTCAAGGTTCCGAATCCCCAGTTTGAGGGGCAGACAAAGACGAAGTTAGGCAATCAGGACGTCAAGGGGATTGTGGATACTATTGTTTCCGACGGACTCCGTACCTATCTGGAAGAACATCCGGCGGAAGCCAAAGAAATTATTTCCAAATCCATTACGGCCAATCGCGCGAGAGAAGCGGCACGCCGGGCAAGAGAACTGACACGCCGTAAGAATGCGCTCGAAGTTTCCAGCCTTCCCGGCAAATTGGCCGATTGCTCGGAGAAAGATCCAAAGTTCACGGAAATCTATATCGTCGAAGGTGATTCCGCGGGCGGTTCTGCCAAATCGGGCCGTGATCGGCGTTATCAGGCGATTCTTCCACTCCGCGGCAAAATTTTGAATGTGGAAAAAGCAAGACTGGATAAGGTGCTGAATTCCGATGCCATCCGTACTATGATTACCGCTTTTGGCACAGGGGTGGCGGAAGATTTTGATATTAAAAAACTTCGTTACTATAAAATCATCATCATGACCGATGCCGATGTGGACGGTGCCCATATCCGTACACTGCTTCTGACTTTCTTCTATCGGTACATGAAACCCCTTATTACCGAAGGCCATGTATATATAGCCCAGCCGCCGCTCTACCAGGTGCGTAAAGGACGCCAGAAGTACTATACTTATGATGATGTGGAACAGGATAAATTGTTGAATGAAATCGGCCGTGACGGTTGTGCGATTCAGAGATACAAAGGTCTTGGGGAGATGAACCCTGAACAGCTTTGGGATACCACCATGAACCCGGAGCAGCGTGTCATGCTGAAAGTGGAACTGACTGATGCTGTGGAAGCAGACCGTCTCTTTACCATTCTTATGGGAGACAAAGTGGAGCCTCGTCGTAAGTTTATCGAAGACAATGCAAAGAATGTAAGCAACTTGGATCTGTAAAACCGGATTTATGAAATGAGGCCGTGAGGGAATACCTTGCGGTCTTTTTGCGTTCTTTTATGTATGAACGTATTCAAAAGAGGAGTGGTTCTCAGAAAAAATCTCTTTATATATTAAATAGAAGTATATAAAAGGATAAAGAAATAAATAAAAGTGTTCGATCTTGTCAAAAAGCAAAATATAAAGTGAATGTATCTTAGTTTATAAAAAATTATGGAATTTTAGAGCAAGGTAGTACACACACGGAGGCGTGTTTTTGATATATTCATGAAAATAGATGTGATAAAAACCAGTGCTTATCGGATGAATTGAAAGCTCAGGGATAAAAATAAATTTTTTATAAAATGGTTGCGGCAATGAGAAAATAATAGTATTATTTAAAGGCTGAACGTTTCAGGATGTTTACGAAAAAACGCCTGAACTCCGTTCAAGAAACTATGAAGTGGAAGGTGGCCTGCCATGCAGGGGAATTTCCACGGAGCAGTTCATTCATGAAATGAACGAGGAGGTTAAGTAGTATGTCGAAACAGGAAAAAATCAGAATTCGCCTGAAAGGCTATGATCACAAAGCGATTGATCAGAGTGCGGCGAAAATCGTGGAAACTGCCAAAAGAACAGGATCCACAGTCTCAGGGCCGATTCCGCTCCCTACCGAGAAGAATGTGTATACCATTCTCCGCTCTCCGCATGTCAACAAGGACAGCCGTGAACAGTTTGAAATGCGTATCCACAAGAGGCTGATTGATATCCTTGATCCGTCTAAAAAGACGGCAGACGCGCTGATGAGACTGGAACTTCCGGCCGGCGTCAGCATTGAAATCAAAGTGTAAGGAGGTGCAAAGATGTCTAAAGCTATTTTGGGAACAAAATTAGGAATGTCTCAGGTGTTTGCTGAAAACGGCGACCTCGTTCCGGTTACTGTTGTAGAAGTTCTCCCGAATGTTGTCGCAGGTGTAAAGACTGTTGAGACTGACGGTTACAATGCTGTACAAATCGGATACGGCGCTGTCAAGGAAAAACATTTAACCAGACCGGTTAAGGGGCAGTTTGAAAAAGCCGGTATTGATCCGGTTAAATATCTCCGTGAATACAGGCTGGCTGAAAAGCCGGAATACACGGTGGGCCAAACTCTGGCTGCTGATATCTTCGCTGCTGGCGAATTCGTGGACGTAATCGGCATCAGCAGAGGTAAAGGCTTCGCCGGTACGATTAAGCGTTGGAATCACCAGCGTGGACCTGAAAGCCACGGCTCCAAAAATCATCGCCAGACCGCATCTCTGGGTGCGCGTATGTCCGGCGGCGGCGGAAAGGTGTTCAAAGGCAAAAAAATGCCTGGACAGCTGGGTGGCGATCGCGTGACAGTTCAGAACCTGGAAGTGGTGAGAGTTGACACGGACCGCAGCATTCTGCTGGTTAAAGGCGGGATTCCCGGCGCCAAGGGAAGTCTCGTCATGGTGAAGACTGCAGTTAAGTCTTCCAAATAATATTGTCCGGAACAACAGAAAATTGTTCTTATTGTAAGGAGGAACATCTCAATGCCGAAAGTAACACTGTATAACACTGCCGGCGCGGCAGCCGGTGAGATAGAGCTGAATGACAGCGTATTCGGTGTAGAATACAACGAAGCTGTTATTCACCAGGCAGTGGTGCGTCAGATGGCAAACGAACGCCTCGGCACCCATGCCACAAAGACCAGAGGCCTTGTACGCGGCGGCGGCAGGAAACCCTGGAAGCAGAAAGGCACAGGCCGTGCCAGAGTCGGATCTATCCGCTCCCCATTGTGGGTGGGCGGCGGCACCGTCTTTGGACCGACACCGAGAAGCCATGCGAAAGACATGACAAGAAAAGCACGTCAGCTGGCCGTTAAATCCGCGCTGAGTGAAAAGCTCCGTGCCAACGAATTGATTGTTGTCGATGCAATCAACTTTGATGCGCCGAAGACAAAGGAAGCCGTAAAATTCCTGGCCGCGTTTAATGTTGATGGTAAAGCGCTGATTGTTGATGGAGGCACTGCTTCTGAAAACACCGTACTGAGCGCCCGCAACATTCCTGGGGTAAAAGCATACGCTCCGAGCGGTCTCAATATTTATGATATCGTTCATTACACTAAATTGTTCCTGACACAGGACGCAGTAAAGAAGATTGAGGAGGTACTCGCATAATGGAAGCTCGTGACATCCTCATCCGCCCGATTGTGACGGAAAAATCTACCGCTCTGATGGAACAGGGCAAATATACATTCCGCGTACCGCTTGCTGCTACAAAGATCCAAATCCGCCAGGCGGTGGAACAGATTTTCAAGGTAAAGGTACAGGCTGTGAATACCATGCGTTATGAAGGCAAGTTAAAACGTATGGGCCGCACACAGGGGCGCCGCAGCGATTGGAAGAAGGCAGTCGTTACACTCAAGCCGGGTGAAGCGATTGAACTCTTTGAAGGTTAAGGGAGGAGTAATATAAATGGCTTATAAATCATTTAAACCGTACACCCCCGGACGCCGCCAGATGACCGTATCTACCTTTGAGGAAATTACAACAGATAAACCGGAAAAATCTCTTCTGGCTCCTGTTCACAACCATGGTGGTCGCAATGGCTCCGGCAAGATGACAGTCCGCCATCAGGGCGGTGGTCATAAACGTCAGTACAGAATTATTGATTTCAAGAGAATGAAAGACAATGTTCCGGCTACGGTGGCAACAATTGAATATGATCCGAACCGTACCTGCCGTATCGCGCTCCTGCACTATGCAGACGGTGAAAAGCGCTATATCCTTGCGCCAAAGGGATTGAAGGTAGGGAACATCGTTACCAGCGGTCCGGAATCCGATATTAAAATCGGCAATTGCCTGCCGCTGATCAATATTCCTCTTGGTACTGTGGTACATAATGTGGAACTGAAAATCGGCAAGGGCGGACAGATGGTTCGTTCTGCAGGCGCAAGCGCCCAGCTGATGGCAAAAGAAGGTGACCATGCTCTTCTTCGTCTCCCCAGCGGCGAGCTTCGCAAAGTACACATTCGCTGCCGTGCCACTATCGGGGTCGTTGGTAATGAGGATCATGAAAACATTACCTTGGGCAAAGCAGGAAGAAACCGCTGGCTTGGTGTTCGTCCCGCTAACCGCGGCGTAGTCATGAACCCGAACGATCATCCCCATGGCGGCGGCGAAGGCAAATCTCCTGTCGGACGTAAGCGTCCTGTTACACCGTGGGGTAAGCCTGCATACGGCGTAAAGACCCGCGACAACAAGAAAGCGTCCACTAAACTGATTGTTAAGAGACGCAAGTAAGATAAGGAGGAGTAAAAGTGTCCAGATCCGTAAAAAAAGGTCCGTTTGTCGCATTCTCTCTTTTGAAAAAGATTGATGCCATGAACGCATCGGAAGAAAAGAAAATTATTAAAACCTGGTCTCGTGCTTCTACCATCCTGCCGAGTTTCGTAGGTCATACAATTGCGATTCACGATGGAAGGAAACACGTGCCGGTGTATATCACAGAAGACATGGTTGGCCATAAACTTGGCGAATTTGCTCCGACCCGTACATTTAAGGGTCATAATAAGAGCGATAAATAACAGGGAGGATTAAGATGGAAGTACAGGCTATTGCAAGAAACATCCGCATCTCTCCCCGCAAGGTTCGCATCGTGGCTGACCTCATTCGCGGCAAGAGTGCCGGTGAAGCACTTTCTATTCTGCGCAACACGCCGAAAGCGGCATCTTCTGTCGTCGAAAAGGCGCTGAGAAGTGCTATGGCAAATGCAGAAAACAACAACAATATGAATATTGACAGTCTTTACATTTCTACGATTTTTGTAGATGCAGGTCCGATCATGAAGCGCGTGCACCCACGTTCTCGTGGACAGGCTTTCGGGATTATGAAACGTACCAGCACACTGACGGTAAAGGTTTCTGAAAGAGAATAATCGAAGGAGGGAAACGTTTTGGGTCAGAAAGTTAATCCGCATGGAATGCGTGTAGGCGTGATCAATGACTGGGATTCCAAATGGTTTGCAGAAAAAGATTATGCTGCACTGCTTGTGGAAGACGCGAAAATCCGCCAGTTTTTAAAGAAGCACCTGTTTGTGGCAGGCATTTCCAAGATTGGCATTAAGCGTGTCGGAACAAGAATAAAAATTGCCATTTACACAGCTAAGCCGGGCATGGTCATTGGCCGCGGCGGCACAGGTATTGAGGATATCAAAAAGGCGCTTGCCACTGTTACCGACAAAGAAGTCGATATTGATATCCTTGAAATTAAATCCAAAGATATGAGCGCTATCCTCGTTGGTGAAGATATCGCTTCCCAGCTGGAAAGACGTATCGGTTTCCGCCGTGCTGTTAAGCAGGCTGTCGGCAGAACCATGCGTATGGGGGCTAAGGGAATTAAAGTTACGGTATCCGGTCGTCTCGGCGGTGCTGAAATCGCCCGTAGTGAAAGTTACCGTGAAGGTTCTATTCCGCTGCAGACACTGCGTGCGAATATCGACTATGCGGTAGCTACGGCACACACCACTTATGGTGCTATCGGTATTAAAGTCTGGATTTATAAGGGCGAGCTTGCTCCGGGACAGACTGTCGATGAAAATGAAAATATCCGCACAAGCAAGGATCGCGGAAACCGCCATGAAAACGGCAATAGAAGAGGCGGCCGCAGAGGCGATCGCCGTGAACGCAGACCGAGAAATGAAGAACGTACTGAAAGGAGTGATTCCTGATGTTAATTCCGAAGCGTACAAAGTACCGTAAGCAGTTCCGCGGTCGCATGAAAGGCAGAGCACATCGTGGAAACACTGTAACTTACGGCGAATTCGGTCTGGTAGCAATGGAACCGTCTTGGATTACCAGCCGCCAGATTGAGGCTGCACGTATTGCCATGACACGTTATACCAAACGTGGCGGCAAGGTATGGATTAAGATTTTCCCGGACAAACCGGTAACATCCAAACCGATCGGTACCCGCCAAGGGTCCGGCAAGGGCTCTGTGGAATACTGGGTAGCCGTAGTAAAACCGGGCCGTGTTATGTTTGAAATGGGCGGTATCCCGGCGGAAGCAGCAAAAGAGGCTATGCGTCTTGCAAGCAACAAGCTGCCAATTAAAACAAAATTTGTAGTTAAAGGTCAAGAAGTGGCAGGTGAATAAAATGAAGGTCAATGAAATTCGTAACCTGAGCACTGCCGAAAGAAATGAAAAGGTTGCCGGCTTAAAGGAAGAACTGTTCAACCTTCGTTTTCAACTCGCTACCGGTCAGCTTGAAAACCCGATGCGTATCCATGAGGTAAAGAAGGATATTGCAAGAATCAAGACCGTTCAGCGTGAAGACGAATTGAAGGCTGCCAAAAAGGCATAACGGTTATTCCATAAGGAGGATCTCATGGCAGAAGAAAGAAATCTGCGCAAAGTGCGCCAGGGAATTGTCGTAAGCGACAAGATGGATAAAACTGTCGTAGTTGCTGTCGAACGCAAGGTTCCCCATAAGCTTTACAAAAAAGCTCTTAAATCTACAACCAAGTTCAAAGCGCATGACGAAAACAACGAATGCCGCGTCGGTGACACCGTCCGCATTGTCGAAACCCGCCCGCTGTCCCGTGACAAGCGTTGGAGAGTTGAGAAAATCGTTGCCCGTCAGGATTAATAATATAGTTTTATAGGAGGATTGGCACGATGATTCAGCAGGAAAGCAGACTCAACGTTGCAGATAATACCGGTGCTAAGAACATCCTGGTTATCAAAGTTCTGGGCGGTTCTTTCCGCAGAAGCGGAAATATCGGCGATGTCGTAGTTGCTACAGTCAAAGATGCATCACCCGGTGGCGTTGTAAAGAAGGGCCAGGTAGTTAAGGCTGTTGTGGTTCGTTCGGTAAGCGGTGTGAGCCGTGCGGACGGTTCCCATATCCGCTTCGATGAAAATGCAGCTGTCATTATTAAAGATGACAAGAGCCCGGTAGGAACACGTATTTTTGGACCGGTAGCAAGAGAGCTCCGTGAAAGAGATTTCATGAAGATCATTTCCCTGGCTCCGGAAGTGCTCTGATAGGAGGCAAACATGAGTCAGAAACTGCACGTAAAGACCGGTGACACAGTAGTTGTCATTTCCGGTAAAGATAAAGGCAAGCAGGGCAAGATTACAGCGGCTCTGCCAAAGAAAGGCCGTGTTGTCGTTGAGGGTGTCAATGTTGTTAAGAGACATACCAAGCCGACACAGGCAAATCCTAAGGGCGGAATTATTGAAAAAGAGGCCCCGATCAACGTATCCAAAGTCATGATACTGGATCCGGAAACAAAGAAACCAACCCGCATAAAAAAAGTACAGCAAAAAGATGGTACCTACGTCAGAGCGGCTGTAAAGAGCGGCGCTGTTTTAGACAATGCAAAGTAAGCGGGAAGGGAGGATAACAAGTGTCCAGATTAAATGATTTGTACAAGGGAGAAATCAGAAAATCCCTTCGTGAAAAATTCGGCTACACGAATGAGATGGAAATTCCGAAGCTGGAAAAGATCGTCATTAACATTGGCGTCGGAGAAGCGACGGAGAATTCAAAGGCGGTTGATGCTGCTGCGTCTGATCTTGCGGCTATCACAGGACAGAAGCCTTTGATTTGTAAAGCGCACAGATCTCTGGCGGCATGGAAGATTCGTGAAGGCATGCCTCTTGGCTGCAAAGTAACACTTCGCGGCGAAAGGATGTATGAATTTCTTGATCGCCTGATCAATATTGCACTTCCCCGTGTCCGCGATTTTCGTGGTATCAGTGCACAGAGCTTTGACGGCCGCGGCAATTATGCTTTCGGTGTTAAAGAACAGCTGATTTTCCCCGAAGTTGATTATGAAAAAATCGACAGAATCCGCGGGATGGATATTATCATAGTCACAACGGCTAAAACCGATGAAGAAGCACGTGAAATGCTGAAACAGTTCGGAATGCCGTTTAAGAAGTAAGCAGGAGGACAATATGGCGAAAAAGTCTATGTTGGAACGCGAAAAAAAGAGAGAACTTTGCGCTCAGAAATTTGCAGCTAAACGTCAGGCGTTAAAAGAAGCCGGAGACTATGAAGCACTCAGCAAGCTTCCGCGCAACGCGTCCCCGACACGTCTGCACAACCGTTGCAAACTGACCGGCCGTCCCCACGGCTTTATGCGTAAATTCGGAATCTGCCGTAATCAGTTCCGAGATCTGGCATACCGCGGAGAAGTCCCGGGCGTGAGAAAAGCCAGCTGGTAATCGAGATTTCGGGAGGAGGATTAAATAATGGTAACAACCGATCCGATTGCGGATATGCTTACCCGTATCCGTAATGCGAACGATGCATATCATGAAAAAGTAGATATGCCTGCTTCTAAAATTAAGGCCGCTGTGCTTGAAATTTTGAAGAATGAAGGCTTTATTAAGAATGTTGAACAGATCGAAGTAGAAGGCCATCAGGTATTGCGTGTTGTACTGAAGTACGGTGCAAACCGTGAAAAGGTCATCAAAGGTCTGAAGAGGATTTCCAAGCCGGGCCTGCGTGTATATGCAGGGCATGAAGAACTGCCAAAAGTTCTCGGCGGGCTTGGTATTGCAATTATTTCCACATCCAAGGGCATCAAGACGGACAAGGCTGCTCGTAAAGAGGGTCTTGGCGGCGAAGTCCTTGCATATGTCTGGTAATCCGTTGGAGGTATAACATGTCAAGAATTGGCAAAAAACCGATTGCGGTTCCGGCAGGTGTGGAAGTCAAGATTGATGGACATACTGTCACCGTAAAAGGTCCGAAAGGCACATTAAGCCGTAAATTAAATCCGGCGATCGACGTTAAGGTGGAAGATGGACAGGTTAACGTTATTCGTCCGAACGATGAAAAAGAAAGCCGTTCCCTGCACGGTCTATGCCGCACGCTTGTGAATAATATGGTGGTCGGCGTGACACAGGGGTTTGAAAAGAAATTGGAGATCCAGGGTGTTGGATACAATGCACAGATGCAGGGGCGGAATCTGAAGCTGTCCCTCGGGTTTTCCCATCCGGTTATCATTACCCCTCCGGAAGGGATTACTCTTTCCACACCGTCTTCCGTTATCATTGTCGTATCTGGGGCTGATAAGGAAATGGTAGGGCAGGTTGCTTCTGAAATCCGTAACTGGCGCAGGCCTGAACCTTATAAAGGCAAAGGGATCCGTTATTCCGGCGAACACGTTCGTCGTAAGGCTGGTAAGACCGGCGCAACGAAGTAAAACAGGAGGTAGAAAGATATGCGTAAAAATGCAAGCAGAACAGCTGTTATTCGCCGCCACCTGCGTCTTCGCCAGAAGATTACCGGTACTGCTGATCGTCCCCGTCTGAGTGTTTTCCGTTCTTTGGCGAACATTTATGCACAGGTGATTGATGATACGACCGGTACTACTCTCGTTGCGGCAAACAGCCTCGATAAAGAATTTAAAGCTGATTTCCCTTACGGTGGCAATATAGAAGCTGCCAGGGCAGTTGGTGAACTGGTAGCAAAAAGAGCTCTTGCAAAGGGTATTGATACCGTAGTGTTCGATCGTGGAGGCAATATATATCATGGCAGAGTAAAAGCTCTGGCTGAAGGTGCCCGCGAAGCCGGCTTGAAATTTTAAGGTAAAGGAGAAAGCACATGCCAAGATTTGAAAAACAGGAATCCGACTTACAGGAAAACGTCGTTTTTATTAACCGCGTTGCTAAAGTCGTAAAAGGCGGCCGTCGTTTTTCCTTTGCTGCAGTTGTAGTTGTCGGTGATGGAAAAGGCAGAGTAGGCGCAGGCCTCGGCAAAGCTGCCGAAGTTCCGGAAGCGATTCGCAAGGGCGTTGAAGATGCTAAGAAAAACATGATTAACGTTGCTTTGAAGAATGGCACCATTCCCCATGAATCCCTTGGGATTTACGGAGCAGGCAAAGTTATTATGAGACCGGCTGCTGAAGGTACAGGTATCAAGGCGGGCGGTCCGGTTCGTGCAGTGCTTGCGCTGGCAGGCGTTCGCAATGTTCTCACCAAATCCCTTGGTTCTTCCAATCCGATCAATATGGTAAAGGCTACCTTAGACGGAATGGCAAAATTGGAAAACGTTCAGACCGTAGCGGCACTCCGCGGCAAAACGGTTGATGAAATTTATAACTGATAGGAGAACGATCATGAAGGTTATCATTACACTCAAGAAAAGTGTGATCGGCTCCAAACCCGAGCACATCGCTACAGTGAAAGCTCTCGGTCTGAAGAAGACCAATTCCTCTGTAGTGAAGGAACTCACCCCCCAGATTCAAGGCATGGTACATGCCGTTCGTCATCTGGTTGAATGTAAAGAAGCTGAATAAAAGGAGGTGCACGAATGAAACTGCATGAACTGAAACCGGCTGAAGGTTCCAAAAGAGCACGTCGTCGTGTAGGTCGTGGCATAGGTTCCGGCATGGGAAAACAGTCTACCCGCGGAGCCAAAGGGCAGAATGCAAGAACCGGTGGCGGCGTCCGTCCAGGATTTGAAGGCGGCCAGATGCCCCTGTATCGCCGACTCCCAAAACGCGGCTTCAAGAATGTTTTTGCTGATAAATATGCTGTTGTTAACGTAGAACAGCTGAACCGCTTTGAAGATAAAGCTGTTGTAGATCCGGCAGCTCTTGTAGAAGCAGGTATTCTAAAAAATGTTCTCGATGGCGTCCGTATTTTGGGCAATGGAGAACTGACCAAGGCTCTTGATGTAAGAGCGCAGGGATTCACCAAGTCCGCACAACAGAAAATTGAAGCAGCAGGTGGAAAAGTAGAGGTGATCTGATATGGGATCTGCCTTCGCAAATTTTGCCGCCAATAAGGAATTGAAGGATCGCATTCTCTTTACGATGGTGATGTTCTTCGTGTTCCGTCTTGGCGTACATATTCCGGTTCCCGGAGTAGATACATCTATTTTAGAAAGTCTCTTTTCATCAGGAAATCTCTTTGGGTTTCTGGATCTATTCTCCGGCGGTGCTCTGAGCAAATTTTCACTTTTTGCCATGAGTATTACCCCGTACATCAATTCTTCCATTATTATGCAGCTTCTGACTTCCGTTATTCCCACATTGGAAGAATGGCGGAAAGACGGGCAGGAAGGGTATAAGAAGATCCAGAAAGTCACAAGATACTTCACGATTTTCCTTGCTGTCGTGCAGGCTTTCGGCATGACTTACGCACTGCGTATCAATCATGCACTGGTGGATAACAGCTGGCTTTATTTCGGATTCATTATCGTAGTTCTGACAGCAGGCACATGCCTTCTGATGTGGATCGGCGAGCAGATCACCGAGCACGGCATCGGTAATGGTATTTCTCTTATTATTTTCTGTGGTATTGTGGCGCGTTTTCCGGAAGCCATTTCCACAGTCATTGAATACCTGAAGATTGGGACGATCAGTCCGTTCCAGCTTCTTCTCTTTGTTATCATTGCCCTTGGCATGATCCTTATGGTCATCGAGGTCAATGAGGGACAGCGAAGGGTGTCCATCCAATACGCAAAACGTGTTGTTGGCCGTAAAATGTACGGCGGACATTCCACATTCCTGCCTTTGAAAGTCAATCAGGCAGGTGTTATCCCGATCATTTTCGCTTCTTCCATTATTATGCTTCCGGTTACACTGGCGCAGTTCGTTCATATCGGTTGGGTGCAGTCTGTAGGCAACTTTTTTGCCTGGGGATCTTGGCCTAATACGATCTGCTACGGTATCTTGATCTTCATTTTCACCTATTTTTATACGGCGATTTCCCTGAACATCAAAGAACTGGCAGATAATATGAAGAAATACGGCGGGTTTATTCCCGGTATTCGTCCCGGCGAACCGACAATGATATATATTGACAAGGTTATGAGCCGCATTACGCTGGCAGGTGCTCTTTTTCTGGCATTCATTGCGATTCTTCCGAACTTCATCGGAAATATTACCGGTATCCAGGGCGTATACTTCGGCGGCACGTCTTTACTGATCGTTGTCGGTGTTGCCCTTGATACGATGAGACAAGCACAGTCGCTGATGGTAACAAGAAACTATCAGGGCTTCATTAAGTAAGGAGCAGGGCTATGTATATTTTGTTAATGGGACCTCCCGGTGCAGGAAAAGGCACGCAGGCGGAAAAACTCATTCGTGATTACGGTATCCCCCAGATTGCTACCGGTGATATGTTCCGCGCGGCAGTAAAATCAGGGACCGCCCTCGGAAAAGAAGCCAAAAGTTATATGGATAAAGGAGCGCTCGTACCTGACAGCGTGACTATCGGCATTGTTAAGGAACGGCTTGCGCAGGATGACTGCAAAAAAGGCTGGATTCTTGACGGGTTCCCAAGAACCACTGCACAGGCGGCGGCTCTTGATACTATACTCCATGAACTTGGAATCAGACTTACAGCCGTTATCGGGATCAAAGCTGATTCGAAAGGTCTCGTAAAGAGAATTGGCGGCAGGCTTGTCTGCAAAAAATGCGGTGCTTCTTTCCATAAGGAATTCCGTCCGCCAAAGAAAGAAAATGTCTGTGATAACTGCGGCGGGGAACTTTATCAGCGTGCTGATGATAATGAAGCGACAGTGGAGCAGCGCCTTGCCGTTTATGAGAAATCCACAAGACCTCTTATTGACTACTACGAAGCCAGTGGAAGATTTTGCGAAATTGACGGCGATCAATCCATGGAAAAGGTGTATTCTGACATCCGGGACGCATTGAAAAAGGCTTCAAAATGATTACGATTTATACATCGGAAGAAATAGAGAAAATTGCCGCGGCGGGAAAACTGACTGCAGATACACTCTCTATGCTTGAAAAGGCAGTTCGTCCGGGAATCAGCACCTTGGAACTGGATGAAATGGCGGAGAAATTTATCCGCAGCAGAGGCGGCATCCCGAGCTGCAAAGGCTATGAGGGGTTTCCAGGAAGTATCTGCGCCTCTGTCAACGATACAGTTGTCCATGGGATCCCTTCTGCCCGAAAGATTTTGAAGAAAGGGGATATTATTTCCCTGGATCTTGTGGTAGAATTAAATGGTTATATGGGTGATTCCTGTATTACCGCTCCTGTCGGGCATACGAATAAAAAGAATGCGCAGCTTTTAAAAGTGACAGAAGAAGCGCTTTTTGCCGGAATTAAACAGGCTGTACCGGGAAATACGGTCGGTGACATCGGTCATGCGGTTGAAAGTTACGTAAGACCTTATGGCTATGATGTACTCCGGGATTATGTAGGTCATGGCATCGGCATTGAAATGCATGAAGACCCGGAAATTCCGAACTATGGAACGCCGGGACACGGACCACGGCTGGAAGAAGGAATGGTTATCTGTATCGAGCCGATGGTTACTATGGGCAGAGCGGATATAATAACGCTTCGCGATGGCTGGGGTGTGGTGACAGCAGACGGTTTGCCTGCTGCACACTGTGAGCATACCATCGCCATAACCGGAAACGGCCCGAGAATTTTGACACTGCGTGATTAATGCAGCAGAAGACCGGTGGGTCTATGAAAAGCCAAAGGAGGCTCGAATGAGCAAGGCAGACGTTATTGAAGTGGAAGGAAAAGTTGTTGAAAAGCTTCCCAACGCCATGTTTCGTGTAAAACTTGAAAATGGCGGACATATCGTACTGGCGACGATTTCCGGCAAAATGCGTATGAATTTCATCCGTATCCTGCCCGGGGATAAAGTAACCATAGAACTTACGCCCTACGATTTAGAGCACGGCAGAATTACCTATCGTTACAAGTAAGCAAGGAGGAACCAAGATGAAGGTCAGACCGTCCGTCAAGAAGATGTGTGACAAATGCAAAATCATCAAACGCAAAGGCCGTGTAATGGTCATTTGTGAAAATCCAAAGCATAAACAGAGACAAGGTTAATTAAAAGGAGGTACAAGAGTAGATGGCACGTATAGCTGGTGTAGACTTACCAAGAGATAAGCGCGTTGAGATCGGCTTAACTTACATTTTTGGGATAGGCCTCACTCTTTCCAGAGAAATTTTGAATAAAACCGGAATCAGTCCGGATGTCCGCGTCAGAGATCTGACGGAAGACGATGTCGCCAATATCCGCAATGCACTTGCAGATTATAAAGTGGAAGGCGACCTGCGCAGGGAAGAATCCCTCAACATTAAGCGTTTAGTGGAAATCGGTTCTTACAGAGGCCGCCGTCATCGTGACGGACTGCCCACCCGCGGACAGCGTACAAAAACAAACGCCCGTACCCGCAAAGGACCGAGAAAAACGATCGCAGGCAAGAAGACTGCGACCAAGAAATAATGTTGAAGGAGGGATAAAATGGCTACGGTAAAAAGTAAAGCAAAAAGAAAAGAAAGAAAACATGTAGAATCCGGTGCAGCGCATATTCGTTCCACATTCAACAATACGATTGTAACGATTACTGATTCTAACGGTAATACCATTGCCTGGGCATCTGCCGGCGGACTGGGATTCAAAGGTTCCCGTAAGAGCACGCCGTTTGCGGCGCAGATGGCAGCAGAACAGGCAGCGAGAGCAGCCATCGATCAGGGAATGCGTTCCGCTGATGTATTTGTCAAAGGACCGGGCGCAGGCCGTGAAGCGGCTATCCGCGCATTGCAGGCAGCAGGTATCGAAGTCAGCAGCATTAAGGACGTTACCCCGATTCCTCACAACGGCTGCCGTCCTCCAAAACGCAGAAGAGTATAATAAAGGAAAGAGTTTCTTTCAGAAATAAATCTTAATTCCTTTTATTCCTGCGTAATATTTTGGCGCCAATGGCGCAGAAGGAGGACTTTGGATGAACGAAAATACAAGCTTCACAATTAAGACTGTGGAAATGAGTGCTGACGGGCGTTACGGCAAGTTCGAATGCGGACCGCTTGAACGCGGATACGGTATCACACTTGGCAACAGTCTTCGTCGCGTGTTGCTTTCATCTTTAGACGGTGTGGCGATTACGTCTATCAATATTGATGGAGTGGAACATGAATTTTCCACTGTACCCGGTGTACGGGAAGACGTAACAGACATGATCCTGAATTTGAAAAAAATCCGTTTCATCGCTTATGAAGAAGCGGAATTCCCAATCAAAGTCCGCGTAGATGTGACTAAAGAAGGAGTTCTTCTTGCAGGTGACCTTCAACTTCCGTCGGAAATTGATGTTCTGAATGGAGATTTGGCACTCTGCACACTGGATACGGAAGCGCATCTCGGAATGGAACTGACCATTGACCGCGGGCACGGCTACGTTCCTTTTACAAAAAATAGAAGAGAAGACGATCCCATCGGATCTATTCCGATTGACTCTATTTATTCTCCTGTGGTTAAATGCAACTATAATGTCAGCGATACCCGTGTAGGCAACGAAATGGACTATGATAAGCTGACACTGGAACTGGAAACTGACGGTTCCATCAAAGCAAGTGATGCAGTGGCCACCGCTGCCACTATTCTGATGAACTGCTTTGAACTGTTCCGTCCTCTGGCAACCGGTCCGATACCGGAAGCAAGAGATGGCAGCGATATGACCCGGCAGTCCTCCGATCAGCAGGCGGAAGAAGAGAAGATCGATCTCTCCGGCATTCCGATCGAAGAACTTGAACTTTCCGTTCGTGCATTTAACTGCCTGAAACGGGCTGAAATCAATACACTTGACCAGCTTGCCGAAAAGACAGAAGAAGAACTTGGACGTGTGCGTAATCTTGGTAAAAAATCAATTGATGAAATTATTGAGAAACTGGCACAGTTCAGAGGTCTCGGACTTCATTTGAAAGATTAAAATCCAAAAAGATAGGTAATTTAGGAGGAAACAATGGCACGTAGTAGACTGAGAAGAGTCAGCGGCGCGCGTAAAGCACTGCTCCGCAGCCTCGTAACGGCTCTGTTCCAGTATGGTCGCATTACCACTACTGAAAGCAAAGCGAAAGAACTTCGCCACGTAGCAGACAAAATGATCTCTCTTGCGAAGAGAGGCGATCTTCATGCCCGCCGCCAGGCTGAAGCATTCATCATGGATAAAGCGGTGACAAAAAAATTGTTTGATGAAACCGCAAAGAAATATACAGAACGCAACGGCGGCTACACCCGCGTACTGAAACTTGAAGCTCGTCTCGGTGACAATGCACCGCAGGCAATTATCGAGCTCGTTGACTGAAATCAGAAGAAACGCTCCGGAAGGGGCGTTTTTTAATGGGGAAATAAAAGAAAGGACAGCAGAAATGAAAAAGAGAATGAAGGATGCAAACTGAACCGGAAAAATAGAAAGAACTTGCCGATTTTTTATTCTATACGGTACAATACAGCAGAGAAAGGGACAGACATGAAAAGAAGCAACAATACTCTCTTTAAAGATATACGGAGCCACGAAGTGAAAGCGCGGGAGAGAATCCTTGCTGCCGCCCGCGGCACATATACCGTCATGGATATAGAAACAACAGGAATGTATTCCGATATTACCGAAATCGCCGCACTCCGTGTCGTGAGTGGAGAAATCCGGGATACTTTCCATACTCTCGTCAAAGCGAAGGGACCTATAGAAAAACGCGTAGAAAGACTTACCGGTATTACCTCTGATATGCTTGAAGGACAGCCTCCTATCGGCGATGTACTGCCGATATTTATGACGTTTATTGAAGGAATCCCGCTTGTGGGGCACGGGCTTGATTCCGACCTGGTTGTCATTGACAGAAATCTGAAAGCTGTCGGTAAACCTCTTGTTACCAATGACTATATCGATACCCACAGCCTTGCGAAACTCCTTCTTCCGGAAAGGGAAGGAGAACATAGGAAATATTCCGTTAAAGCCCTTGTAGAATATTATGAACTGCCCTGCAGTACTTTCCATCGTGCCATGGACGACTGTATGGCAGAGAAAATGCTTTTTGAAAGACTTTTGGCGGAATGGAAATAGAAAGATAAACATTTGAGGACACGCACATCAGCTGTCCTTTTTTATTGTGTACAATTTCATTAGAATGTTCATTAACTTACTTTTGCGAAATTTTAACTATTGAAGAAGAAAGAAGGATAAAAGTATGATATATCGTAAAGGATAAATTAAATTTGGAGAAAATGATGTATCGGTATAAAGTAAAACATAATTCTTTCCGCCGGCTCAAGATGGCTTTTAAATCAAGAAAACGGACAAGGGGGAATATTTTTTTAGGGGTCGTTACCACTATACTGGCTTCTCTTTCCTTTACTGCCATGTCCGCCTGTGCAAAAGCATTAGCACCTATTTCTTCCGAAGAAATGACTTTTTTTCGCGGGCTTGTAGGGCTTATTTTCATTCCGCTCCTCACGCTCCAAACCAAAGAGCCGTTTTTTACAGGGAAATATAAATTTATGCTTTCTCTTCGAGGGTTCTTCGGCAGTGCGGCTTTGCTTTTTTACTTCCTTTCCATCGAGGGGATGACCTTGGGAGATTCGCAGATCCTTTCACAGTTGGCGGCCTTTTTCATGTGTATTCTTTCACCGATCTTTCTGAAAGAAAAACTGCCTAAAGAAGCTATTCCGGGACTTGTTGTTATCGCGCTCGGTACCCTTTGTGTCGTGCAGATATGGAATTTTGATTCGTTCAATGTATATGCCCTTTTCGGTATCGGGGGCGGCTTTTTTTCTGCGGCCGCATACATCGTCATTTCCATGCTTGCCGAACGGGATTTTAAATCAAATACGGAAATCGTTTTCTATTTCCAGATTTTCAGTATCGCCGTAGGGGCGGCTCTTATGAAAGGCAGTTTCACCATGCCGGAAGGAATTCAATGGGTGTGGCTTATCGGACTGGGACTCTTTGCTCTCTCGGCACAGATGTTTATGACCTGGGCTTTCCAGCATGTGAATTCTCTCATCGTTTCTTTCCTTATGTACAGTGAAATCCTTTTCCATGTTCTTTTCGGCTGGTACTTCTGGGATGAAATACTTACCTGGGCATCCTGGCTCGGCGGTACTCTTATTGTCCTCGGATCTATCATGCTTATGGTATTCAAACCGAAAAGCATTGACAATGACACCCATCACCACGAAGACAGGATTTCCAAGCAGAAACGGAAAGAGGAAAGACCTGCTGAAAACATTGCCCTTGACACGGAAAGATCGATATAGCGGCAGGAATTGATATTTCAGACAAGCTTTATTATGCGAAGCCGATAAAAGAATAAACAGCAAAAAAGACTTTTCCTGTTATGGGGAGAAGTCTTTTAAAGCGATTATAAGGGAAATAATATTCTTGCCATATAGATGACGCCGGTCATGGTGATACAAGACAGGAAAGTCGTCATCATCACGATTTCCGTGGCGAAGTTTTCATGATTATGGAATTCCACGGCGTAAAGGACGGAATTGACAGGAGACGGCACGGCAGACATGATGAGAATCGTCTGTGAAGCGACTTGTGAAAAAGGACAGCCCGCGAGAGCCCAGAGCAGGATGAGGAACCATGCACAGAAAGGACCGATAAGGAGCCGGACAAAGCAGGCAAGCCAGGCGTCAGGATCACTGAAAGAAATTTTCGAGCGGTGGATCTGCATGCCGAGTGCCATCATGACGACAGCCACAAGAGCGGCTGCACAGTTTTGAAGGATGGGCCATATGAATGTGCCTGACAGGTCGATGCCGATGGATTTTACAGCAAATGCTGCCGTGAGCGTATAAATAACAGGCATGTGGAGGACGACACGGAGCGCGTCATGGGGGGAAAGGCTTCCCTTTCCTGCCTGATAAAGACCGAGGGTATTCAGAAACATATTCATCTGTACCAGGACGAGCGTGCTTACGGCTGCAGCTTCCGCCAGATAAGGCGTCCCGCTTTCCGTGACATAAGGAGCGTTGGAGAAGACAAGGGCAATCAGGGCGATACCGATATTTCCCGCATTGGAAAACATGGTGCCGTTTTTAAAAGCTTCCCTCTTTCCGGCATCCCAGTTTCTTGCTTTGGCAATAAGCGTCCCGATGGCACCGAGCATAGCCATGAGGACAAGGGAAATAATGAAAACGTGGAAGAGAGAAAAATCAATCTTTGCCACATAAATGCTGTAAAAAATGAAACAGGGAAGAATGATGTAAAAGGTCAGTTTGGTCAGAGAATTGACGTCGAGCCGGAAACGCCTGTCCATGAAGTAGCCGATAGCCACAAAGATTAGAAGAGGCAGGATATTGTCGGTGATGATTTGCAGAAATGCCATATTAAACTCCTGCAGGAAATAAATACTGTGCCAGCCGGATAGCGCATGTGAGCGTTACAAGGCCGAAAGCAGAGCTGTACAGGATGGATTTGGCCACTCTGTGGGGACAGCAGTTGTAATCGACGGCAAAAAGGATAAGTGAAAAGGAAGAGGGGACAGCGGCATAAATGAAGAAAACCTGTGCCGTTACAGGGGTAAAAACGCCGGCCAACATAATGATGGCAAAGGCAATCAGCGGAGATAGGAAGAGTTTATTTATCGATGTGCCGATGGTGAATAAATCCGGTTTGCCGATAGGCGTACGGTGAAGCTGCGCGCCGGCGGTAATCGTCGTGAGAATGATGAAAGCGCCTGTGAAATGGGAAAGCACAGGCCACAGAAAGGTTTGTTCCAAAGCGATCCCGCCCATGCGGACGGCTGCTGCTGCGAAAATCGCGTAAACAGCGGGCATGGAAATAATAAATTTTACAGTACTGGACAGAGAATTTCCTTTCGCCCCCAGAAGTGATGCACCGACCGTATTGATGGCGATGTTCATCAAGATCAGGAGAAGGACGATTGCGCCGCGGGCCTCATCAAGGCATGGTGCAGCTCCGTCTGATGCATATGGCGGATGGGAAAATATCATGAGGATGAGGGCGATGCCGATCTGCCCCGCATTGGAGAGTGTGGAAAGAGCACGGAATGTGTTTTTCTCGTCACCCGTAAATCCCAGTGCCTTTGCGATAAGATAGGCTGCCGCGCTGTCGGTGAGGAGGAGCGCGATGCCGGCTGGAAGAAGAATTGCTGTCGCTGCATCGGGACGGTACAAATACATGCTGTAAAAAATAAAGGCAGGGAGAACTACCCGGGTCACCAGCTTGGCGTAAGTATTCAGATCCAGCTTGAATTTGGAATCCATAAACCAGCCTGCAGCAAGAAATACGATAAGCGGCAGAATGTCATTCCATAAAATTTGGAGAAATATCATAACGGTCACTTTCCCTAAAATATATTATCTATAAGACATAGTATACAACGGATGAGCGGCAAGATACAGATGAGCAGTTATATTTGTTTCAAAAAGCAGAAAGTTCTTTATGGAAAATGGGCCGCCGCCCGGTTTCATTGACAAGGGCAGTGTGTTCCGCTAAAATAAAAACGTTATGGAAGGGTGTCCGAGCGGTTGAAGGAGGCGGTCTTGAAAACCGTTAACTTCGTGAGAGGTTCATGGGTTCGAATCCCATCCCTTCCGCCATATATGCTCGCCGCAGTTTTCCGCTGCGGTGCTTTTTTTCTGAAAAGGGGTTTCTCTTGGTTATTTTTGGACGCCAAATCAATATGATGAGACAAATCCGCCGCGCTGCCGGTCTGACTATCGGTGCGATGATTTATTCAGCGGGGCTGAATCTGTTTCTTGTACCGAACAACATCATTGACGGCGGTGTGACCGGTATGTCTTTGCTTCTTTCCGAGCTGGCAGGGATTCCCTTCAGCGTACTCATCGTGTTGCTGAATATCCCATTCTTTATTCTTGGTTATAAACAGCTTGGCCTGCGCCTGGCGGTGTCTTCCATGTTTGCCATCATCGTGCTTTCCTTCTGGAGCCATATCTTTGAGCAAATGGAACCGGTAACGACAGATCCGTTCTTATCTACCATTTTCGGGGGGATCATCATCGGTTTGGGCATAGGACTTGTCATTAAAAACGGAGGGTCCCTCGACGGGACAGAAATTGTTGCTATTTATCTGGACAGCCGTTCCGCTTTTTCCGTAGGCGAGATTATTTTATTCTTCAATTTCTTCATTTTGGGAAGCGCCGGTTTTGTTTTTACATGGAACAGCGCCATGTATTCCCTTATTGCTTACTTTATCTGTTCCCGCATGATGGATGCCGTTTCCACGGGGCTTGATTCGTCAAAAGGCGTATTCATTATTACCACGAAGTACGACGAAGTCGCCTCGGCCATCGTAAACGATATGCATCACTCCGTTACCCGCCTTCATGGACAGGGAGGGTTTCTGAAAGATGACAAAGACATTCTCTATGTGGTGATTTCAAGACTGGAAGTGACAAAGATGAAAGGCGTTGTAAAAGGCATCGACAGCGCGGCTTTCCTTTCCGTTTTTGATGTGCAGGAAGTCCAGGGCGGACGTGTGGGGAAAGGCTGGAAGCGGGAAGAAGACAGAAGCCCGTGCTGAGATTATGCAGAGGTGTTTGATTACTATAGAATTTGATGCATGCAGGAATAGAAAACTCTCTTGACATACTGTTATGTAATCCATATAATAAATAAGTCAGTCAGTGGCTGATATAAAAGCGGATTGAAAACCGCCATAAAGAGATGGAGAGGTGTCCGAGCGGTTTAAGGTGCATGATTGGAAATCATGTTGCCGGCGAATACCGGCACGGGGGTTCGAATCCCCCTCTCTCCGCCACGAAGTCAGAGCCTGTCAAGTAAGACGGGCTTTTTTATTTTGTAAAAAATGGCGACAAAAAAACTATCGTATGAATTATTTTTACGATAGTTTTACGATAGTTTGTTTTTGGATTTACTTTTATTATAAGATTTTTTCTATGATTTGAACCGCCTGTCTATCCATTTCAGGTGTCACATGGGAATAGGTGTCCATGGTCACATTGAAACTGCTGTGACCTAATCTGTGCTGAATGATTTTAAAGTGGATACCGGCTTTGACTAGCATGGTGGCATGGGTATGGCGCAGGCTATGGAAGGTGAAATGTGGAAGATTTATTTTATCAAAAGCATGACGAGCCATCTTTGATAGAGTGTTTTGGTGAATGATATGTCCTTTTTCATCAGGAAATACTAAACGTAGTTGATACTTATCAAACGATCCGCCAGCTTTTAATCTTAGACGTTCGCAGTAGGCATGCTGCTGTTTAAGCATTATAATAGTCTTTCTGTCAATTGTGATTGTCCGGCGGCTTGATTTTGTTTTTAGATTTGTCGAAATAATATCAGTACCATCTTTTCGAATAACAGACTGGTCAATCGTTATCGTTCCCGCATCAAGATTTACGTTCGACCAGGATAGGCCTATGATCTCTCCGCGGCGCATTCCCGTAGCCAATGCAAATTCAACTATGCGCCGAAAGGGTTCGTTATCAATGGAATCCAGCAAAACATCTATTTGGTCTTTTGTTAATGCTTCAGCCGCTTTACGGGGTCCTTTGGGTGGTGTGACATTCTGCAGGGGATTTACTCTTAAGGCTCCATCTTCTATGGCTTGATTAAGGGCTTTCTTGGTAATTGTGTGGACATATCTTACCGTACGCGCGGAAAAGCCGGCACCAATGAGAATGGCCCAGTAATTACGAAAAGTGGTAGAGGATAAATCCATGAGTAGGAGCTGTCCTATAGGAGCACGTCCGATATGCTTTTGTAGCAGATAGCTATAACTTTTATAGGTCTGTGGAGAAAGGGTATTTTTCTGTGCTTCTACCCATGCCATTACCCATTCCGCAAGAGTATATTTTTCGATGGATAATGGACAGGTTTCTTGTAATTCTTTAAAATCGTCCCTCTTTTTCTTGGCAATGGCGGCCGTTTTTCCATAAAAATGATATTGCTTTCCTTTGAAATAGTAAGTGGTTTCGTATAAGTTGTCTTTTCTTTTAGGCATTATAAAATCAGCTCCTTTTCTGAAACAGGGCTGATTGTGCTATAATATATGCGTAACCAGCCTGTGGTAGGGTTGTTACAACTGCCGGAAAGATACCCCATATCATTCCGGTTCCCGTCGTCATATTGCGAGTATGGCGACGGGATTTTGTATTTAATGATAGAGAAGCTTATTGCTAAGTTTTAAAAATACAAATTTTCAAGACTAAGCTGTATTTAAGTCTAAAAAAAAATACTTTTTTAGACTTAGCACCAACTAAGTTTTAAAAATCGGTCCTTCTGAATCTTAGTTAAATAATATTAACAAGTTGCTGAAATATATATTTGCTTTTCCTTTCACTTCCGGTTCTAGTAATAAATCCAGCATCTGCTAATGTGTGTAGTGTGGAATAGACAGAACTTCGAGGGAGCGTAGATTTTCTTATAAATTCCTTGGGTTCAATACGAAGGTTATTGAACAAATAATCAATGATAGGATATTGATCCGTACGTTTCAAAATGTGTTTCATTTCATCATAGAGTTGTATAATTCTTTTTGATGTTTCGATATGATTTACGCTCTCTGCTTCAACTCCATGCAAGAAGAAAATTAACCATCTTTTCCACGCTTGAATTAGTAGATGTTTTTCGTTTGTCGCGGATATATCAAAAAGACATTTTTTATATTTGTTATCGTGAGAGGCGAAATATCGGCTGATGTAAAATGTAGGAGAGGGTATACTTTGGGATGTATATAAAAATAGAGGAATAAGCAGGCGTCCTACACGTCCATTTCCATCCTTAAAGGGGTGAATCATTTCAAATTGAGCATGTATAATTGCTGCTTGAATTAAAGGAGACACTTCATTGACTTGATTCATATAAATGACAAGATTTTCTATATATTCATCTGTAAGGTAAGCCGGAAGGGGTGTAAAATTGCCTAGTAAATCATTTTGAATGTAATTTTGTTCTGTTTTAAACTGTCCGGGAGTTTTAGTTGAGCCTCGTACATTATTTGTTAATAAAATGGAGTGCAAATTACATATGATGTTTTTGGTTATATTAAAACCCCGATCTTTAAGTTCATCTCTTCCATATTCCATTGCTTGCACATAATTGGTTATTTCTACAATGTCATTTTTTAATGATTCAGTTTCCGGTTCATCTTTAACTACATCGCTAATGGTTGCCAACGTGCCCTCTATTTTCGAAGAAAGAACTGATTCCTGTAACGTTAAGGCTGAAACTAAAATTGATGGATTTGGAAGATTTTGTAAATAGCCTATAAATTCAGAAAGCTTTGAGCTTGCATTAAAACAGATTTTCAAGAACTCAAAATCCGCTAGAAGGCAAGCGATAATTTCACTTATTGGAAGTTTTGGTGGAATGTGCGGTTCAGGGAAGTCATTAATATTCATCATTATCTCCTTAAAATAATATTGCAATGCCACGATAGGATAATTGAATAAACACCTATCTATTTCTTATTGTGCAAAATGTAAGATTTGCACAATTGGGGGGGGCAAGTATGACGGCATTTTTTTTATGTTTTGAAAAAGTCATTTACGATTTTACTTGAATATAATACAAGTTGTTAAATTTTTAAATGGACAATTTACTAACATCCTGATTGGGTTGAGAAAAATTTTATAATTTGGTATATTATAAACAGCTCATCTGCCATGTGTAGAAGGAGTACCTAAAAACGTCGCGCCTACTATTAGACGGGCGTTTTTTGATGCTTTGTATAGTCTTTTAGTAATTTTTTCATCGTATGCGGGTGGTTAACATAAAAAGCAGTAATTAATAGATAATAGCTATTTCTTCTTTCAAGGATAACGATATACCTTTTTTCTTCTAAAAATAAATGTATACGTTCTTTATTTTTATATGGAGATGTCCAGATCTTCATTCCTGTACAATTTTCGTAAGGGGCAGGAGTGCATCCTGAATTTTCTATAAATTTACGTGGCCATTTTATTCTTTCACAACGCCTAAAATCGGGACGTCTATCATGGTTCTTCATATAGTCTTGGCATGTTATATGAAAAAATGCCTCTTCTTTTCCATTTTCAATAGGGTATTTACGAATTTGTACAGGAAATCCATTAAATATAGGGTGATAAATAATAAAATCATTGTAGAAAATATTGTATAAAATGGCCTCATATTTTCTATAATTCGATAGATCTGCAGGGATTATATCCGGTACCCAACAATCGCAAAATTTATTCATTTTACTGAGCTTTCCAAACAAATATATTAAACTTATCTTCTCGTAAAAGAGTAGTTTTCCTTAGGGAATATCCAGTTTGTTTTTTTATAAATTCTATAAGATCTTTCTTTGCTGAACTTCGCTTTTCGATGGCTCTATTTTCATAGCAAACCGATCCAATAAGTAAATCTACTAACTGCATAATGGCAACTTCTTCAGAACGTATAACCTGGACCTTATTAATGATACTTCCAGAAAAATCATATAGGGAATTACTGCAAACCTCTTGGAGTCTTCTCACTTTTTGGGATGAGATGGTATCCTTGATGTCTAAATAAATATCATAAGAATCTTCTCTTTTGAAAATAAAATGTAACATTTCAAAATACATTTTATAGTACCAACTATCATGAGTTTGATTGAATTTTTCATGGTTAAGAATTTTTTTGTCTGGAATTACGATACATCTAAAATGCAAATGATCATTGCTAAAAAAGTAATTTAATAATTCGGAATATAATTCAATTTTTGAAGGGCTGATTTTTGTCCATTTTAGCTCAAGATTCTTGGGGATATTGTGGGTGGACTTTATATTAGCGATCTCTTTATTAACTTCTTGTATTTTTGTATATGGACACCAGATAGAACCCAGAACCATGACAGTACTTTGATCATGTTCTAAGTGACAACTCTCATCACAATAAATATTGTATTTCATAATAATTCTCCTTATGAAATAAAATACCTTATAATTTTCCCCGAATTTCAACGACTTTACTGGATTAGTCATGCCATACATGACCACAATCCATACATTTATATCTTATCCAGTTTATGCAGTTCGGGAAATCCAGCAATTAATTTAGCATAATTTCTCCTGAACTATTATCAGATATGAGGTTCCCGGACAGTTTTAATACAAAATCATTTGAATTGGCGATATCTTTAGGAACGTCAAAATATAATTTACCAGTTTTTTCGATTCCCGGATTGATTGTATCCAAAAATATATTATCTTTGGACGTCATGATTATCGTAACCGGAGAATATGTTTTGTCTTCTAATTTTAACTTAAAGGCGCTATTATCCAATCGCATGGCACGGTTTGCTGTGTTTTTATACTGTACTGTTAAAATAATGAATGTGCCATTCGCTGTAGACTGAAAATAGCCGGATTTATCTGTTACAGTATCTGAAACATCTTTATTTAAAATGGTAATATCAAAGTTTTTGGAATGAATTGTATCTCCGATTTTAGAAACTTTCTTTTCTTTTTGTGTATTTACTCCTGGCGACTTTGATTGAGTACCGTTTGTGTTTTCATTCTTAGGTAATAATGCTCCTACTACAATAAAGGATAACAAAGTGACTGCAAATATTTTTATCCGTCTTTTGCTCTTAAAGAATGGGGCTGCCTTTAAGGGAATAATCATCCCAATAACAAACCATAGAAAAATAATGATAAGTAACGCACTAAGAAGATTTTCCATAATAATAGCCTCCCTTGAAATAAAATAACTTATAATTTCCCTCTGATTTCAACGACTTTCCCAAGAATAGTCACCGGAAGTTCCTTACATTCTTTTTTATTGTATGTTCTTGGTGTGTAAACGGACGGATTCCAGCCTATTAATGTCAGTCCGGCATCTGATTTACTGATCTGCTTTACCGTGGCGTCGTTACCATTGACCAAGACGACAGCTATGTCTCCGCTGTCCACATCCGATTGGCGCCGAACAATGACCACATCACCGTCCATCATGCGGGGTTCCATGGATTTACCCGCTATCTTTAGCGCAAAGTATTCACCTGTTTTGGCCATGCTTTGCGGGATTTCTTCCCAGTCTTCAATATCCGTGATGGCCTCGATAGGAATGCCTGCAGCCACTCTGCCAAGAACGGGAATGCGGATCCCTTTAGTGGGGGAAGATGGTTTGTCTGTCTTGTCTTCTATCAGGTCTGTGCGTCGTATAGAGAAAAAGGTACATATCTTATCGATTTTATCCATGCGGGGCATTTTATAGCCTTTTATCCAATTATTTATGGTAGTAGCACTTACATTTAAGTAGTTGGCGAGATCAATCTGTTTCTTGCTGGAAGAAATAAGGTAATGCATCAAATTTTTACTGAAAACCTTTTTAATTTCATCTTCATCCACCATATCATTTCTCCTTTCTGATTTCTTTTAACATAATTCTACAACTAATGGTTTATTTAAGCAATACCAAAATATAAATAAATCAACTTTCAGTATTGACATAAACTTAAAGTTGATTTATACTATGAATACCAAATGGAAAGGAGGTCGAGAAAATGAAAATTTCTTTACAAGCAGCGAGAGTTAATGCTGGATTCACACAGGCCGATGTGGCTAAAAGGTTAAAGAAAAATAAGCAAACCGTCGTGAATTGGGAACACGGAAAATCTAAAATTGACGCTGCGAACTTTATTGCGTTATGTGATATGTACAGAGTTAATAAAGATGATATTTTTTTACCCTCTCAATAAACTTAAAGTTTATTTTTGCAAAACAAGAAAGGAGAAGTGAAAACATGGAAGAGAAATTAGCGCTTACACAGCAATTAGTAAAAGGATTGAAAGCTTGGGAATGGCGTCGTATTCGGGATATTATTGACCATCAATATGAAGGAAAGGCCAACAAGCTGGCACTTGATGACCTTTCCTGTGAATCGATAAAGAAATGGTTTGATATGGAATTTACTCGGTAACAACTTGAATGAATGATGGATGTATGCGGTAATTTCTTCCCTCGTACTGAATATTAAGGTGATCATATTCAAAGAGTTTATTGCCTTCTTCCTTCCACCAGATATTTACCGGTTTTCCATCATCGACAGTAGCATTTGCAACACTGAGATTAACCCAAGTGCCACAAAGGCACGCATAGATATGTTTCATTAAGTTCACCTCCCTTCCAAACCAATTATAGGGGGGCGTGAAATGCGAAACAAGAAAGGAGTGAGGGAAATGGAAGAAATAAAAAAGCTAAAACGACTGTTATTTATGCAAAAAATAGTTTTATTGCTCCAAATATCAGCGCTTATTGTACAGGTATCATCATTACTTAAGCATTGATATGACGACACCGATAATGGAAACAATTACACCAATAACGGTAATTGTTTTTATCTCCCGGTTTAGTGAAATTGATTTATTGAGTCTATGTATAGCATCATCTTCTTTTTCAAGCCGGAAGAGTACGTTATCACCATTGAAGTCTGGTTTCAAGATAATATCTTCGGAAAATTTCTTTTCTTGCAAATACCTGCAGGCCTCTGCACCGGACAAGTAAGAAAATACGCGGGAGCCTTCTTTGGCAAACGGATTTATGCCCGAACGGACTTTCAAAAGCTGTTCTGTCAGGCAAGCGTTATAAATCTGAATATCGGTTATTCCGCAATGGTGTAATTCACCAATAGTTAATTCCTCTTTATTGAGGAAGTGAAGCATGATTTTATTTATTTCTCTATTAGTTAGCATAGGATTTCCCCCTGTGCCAATTATATCAAGGGAAACAAGAAAGAGGTGAGGAGATGGAAGAGAAAAAAGACCATATTACAGAATTGCAGATGGCAGTGAAGCCGCTGATTGAGTATATGCGTAAATATGAAACGCCCATGACTACGGCAATAGTCACAGGCGCCGGCGCGGAGATAGTATCCACGGAAATCCATATTCCTTTTGAAGAAGATGGGGGTTAGCGAATACGAATTTCACCACGACCCTTCAAGTATTTATGAACGAACGATCCTTTTGAGGATGCATTCAAGAATTGTGAAAATAATTCTTCACTGCAATTGGGATAACGATAAGCATATCCATTATGAAAATGAACTTCAATAACGCCATCTTCATATCCAATGGATTCAACGTTCGATGATAAAACAGGAATCATATCCATAAAAATTCACCTCCTCTCTATATGAATTATAGGGGAGCGTGAAGCGTAAAGCAAAAGCGAGGTGAGAAAGCAATGAACACAAGCATGAAAAAAATTGCAGCGTTTAAACGGATTGCCGCTATTGAGAATGCGAGAAAAGTTTTTACTAAAGAAATGAAAAGAACACCTTTTCCAGAAATGTACTTAAAAGTAGAAGAGATGTTCAATGAGCTGGAGAATGCTGAGGTTAAAGTCCTAACTGCTGTTGAATAACGGAATTGGCAAGCGCTTTTACTACTTCAATGGTAGCAGAGGATCCGACGGATTGAAGCTTACTTTTTACTGTATCCCAGATATCTTTATCTCGAACGGAGTCGAGGTAATCACATCCGGCAAAAGTCAAGTTCTGAACTGCATACTGTTTATACCGACGGCCTAAAGTAGATACGTCGTATGCGTCTATAAAGCCTGCCTGATGTAAGAGAAGCAGATGATAGTTGATAACATCTTGGTTACTGTTCAGATCTGAAAAGGATTCCGGATACATTGGTGGGTTATCGTTGTACGTTTCAATCTTCAGTAGGATATCTCTCAACAAATCTAAGTCCCGTTTCATGGTTAACACCTCCTTTCTGCCAACATTATAACAGAGTGAGCAGAAAGAGAATTACAACACCCTACCACAGAAAACATAGAAAGGAGAGAAAAAATGGAAAAATTCATGTTAACCCCGAGAGAAGCTTGTAAATGCACAGGAATAGGTGAAAAGCAAATTCGAGACTGGGCAAAGAATGACACCACATTCCCTGCGCTGTCAGTAGGAGTTGATGTCCATATTCCTTATGACGAGCTGAAGGCATGGCTGTCAAATCGTGCACGGCTACGAGTGGGTCTAAAAACACATGACTCTCAAGTTGCCGGGATTATTAGGAAGAGGAGAAAGCAGGCATGAATAAACCGTTGATTTGTACGACAATTCTCATGTCGGCAGCATTGGTAGCAGGCGCCGCGGTTGACGCGGACAACATCTATCACCGGATATTTCCGGAGACAAAGATCGTCGAATACCGGAGAGAAGTCAGACCGGGCGACACATTGTGGACAATCTGCGGTGAGATAGCGACCGACAAAGAAGATTTGCGAAAGCTTGTTTATCAGGCAAAAAAAGACAACAGGATCCGGGACGTAGGAAATCTGCAGCCGGGGACGCTTGTCATTGTAAGAGTTGAGGAGGCAAGGAAATGAATAATAACGAAAAAATTGAAAAGATATTTAAATACATATTTGACAATTATAAAAAGGAATCAACTGATTATAAGGAATCGAAGGAAAGAGGAGACGTGATAAGAGCAGCAAAAGCGAGTATACGTTCAGAAATTTTCTGGGAAATAATTCTTTTTATTAATAAATTGGACATCGAGGAGGCAAGAAATCAGTGAATGCAGAAGAAGAACTTAAAATTTTAAAAGAAAAAATAGAAAAGATGAAGGAGACGTATAAGGACGCACAAGATTATGAGTATGAACATTATAAAAAATATAACGAAGAAGGCAATGCAGTTGCGGCAAATCGGGCTCTTGGCAAATCCTATGCATTTGAAGCGATCTGGGCGTACATCAAAAACATGTAAAAAGCCGACTGATAACTGCAATTATCAATCGGCAGGCGGAAAAATATGGGTAAATTTCCGCCTCTATTGTAACAAAAACAGGAGGAATACACAAATGGACAAAGAATTACAAAAAGTAACAAATGAGTTATGTGATCTTTTAAGACCGGTGAACATAAAGCTTGAAAAATGGATAGTAGAAAACAAAAAAAGGCTTATTGCATCTGACGGAAAACTGACAGAGCTCGGGCTATTAGTCGGAAATGCTTATGCGGTTTATATCCTTATTGATGATCTGCTGAACAACGCTGATTGATTAATTGAGGTAAAAGCATGGAACGTGAAGTATTTAATACCTTGAAAGTGGGAGCAAAAATCAGTGAGCCGAGAGGGCGTGAAGCTCCGCCAATCAAGGGGATATTGGCGGATAAGGTCGGAGAAACGGCCTTGATGAGAACGGGGTATACTCCCGGAGGGAAACCAATTCTGCGATGGGCACATTATACGAAATTAAAAAAGGAGATATAGCAATGGATACAAAAGAGCAAAAAACAATAGATATGAAAGCTGAAATAACAGAGATTCAGATTGTTGAACCGCAGATTCTTTCCGCAGATCTCAATGTAACTACCAATTTTGAGGATGTAAAAAACAACCTGCAGGCTATCACAGAAAAGTACAAAGGGCTGGTTGTTACTGATCAAAATCAAAAGGATATGGAAAAAACGCTCCGGGAGGTGGTATCTCTCCGGACGAGTATTCAGAAATTTGAAGTCAACGGGAAACGGAAGCTCCGCCGGCCGATGGACCAGTTCGCGGACGCCTGCAAGGAACTTTTAAAAATTGTGAATGAAGCGGAACGTCCACTGCGAGAACAGCTTGATGCGTATGAAGCTAAACGACAGGAAGGCGTAACAAAAGTCATTCTGCACAAGTATGAAGAAATGGCATTTGATGCGGGAATACGTGAAGAGTTCCGCTCTTGCGAGATTCTGTCCAAGTGGATGAATAAAACGGCAAAATTGAAGGACACCTATGAAGATATCGCTCGCTTAGTATCTGAACAGGCGACTGCGCAAAAACAGCATGATGATCTCAAAGAACTCCGCAATTCTCGCCGTGAACTGGCACTTCTACAGATAGAAAAAGCCAATAGAGACTATGCCTTGGCAACACCCATTACAGAAGATTTCCTGACAGACGAGCTGCTGGACACATCAGCCGAAATTATAAAAAACACAATCAATGAAGAAGCGCTGCGCCGCCATGAAATGGATGAGAATGCAAGGCAGGTATCCTTGCCCGCTGTTTCAGCTCCACCGCCGGCGGCTAAGCCTCCTGTAGTACCGATACCGCAGGTTGAACCCGGTGTGTCATGGCCTAAGGTAATGACGGTCACAATCACACTTAACAGTTCATTTGACTATCAGGCAGTAGAAAACGCATTAAGCAGTCTTCCGCCGCAGATTCGATGGAATTCCGATATAAAGGAGATATAACCATGGCGATTGAATTTAAAAAAGCACATCGATCCAAAGCCAAGCTCAGGCTGGCTATTGCGGGTCCGTCAGGAGCGGGGAAAACATATTCGGCACTTCTGATTGCATCAGGTATTGTTCCTTTGGAAAAGGTGGCTGTTATTGACACAGAATCAGGATCTGCAGATCTGTATGCCGATCTGGGCGGATATTCTACGGTGACGATTAATCCGCCGTACAGTCCGCAGAAATATATTGAAGCAATCCACGCGGCAGAAGCAGCAGGATTTGAGCTTATCATCATTGATAGTTTATCTCACGCATGGAGCGGAGAAGGCGGCCTGCTTGACCAGCAGGGGAAAGCGGCAGACAGCAAGTACAAAGGAAACAGCTGGGCGGCATGGCGTGAAATTACGCCGCTTCACAACCAGTTGGTAGAGACCATGCTGCATACGCCACTCCACGTTATTGTCACCATGCGAAGCAAGACGGAATATATACAGACCGATGTAAATGGAAGGAAACAGATCCAGAAGGTCGGCATGGCACCTATTCAGCGTGACGGGATTGAGTACGAATTTACCACTGTCTTTGATTTATCGCAGAACCATACAGCTACGGTCAGTAAGGACAGGACAAAGCTGTTCGATGGGCAGTATTTTACACCTACGGCTGATTGCGGCAAAGCGCTCCTGCAGTGGCTTAATGCAGGTGCTCCGGTTACGGAACCCGCGCCTGTTATCCGTCAGGCCGCAACGACGGCAGTTAATCAAATTCCTGTAAACGCTGCTGCCGGCAAACAGCAAGACAAAACACACCGCCAGCGTCTGGAACGGATCTGGAAACAACTCGGCTGGGATAAAACACAACCGCTGGACACTTATATGACTGCCCGGATGCAGACCATTTACGGAAAAGACGCCACAGCAGCCAAAGCGCAGGAAACGGACTGGGAGGCGGCGGATAGAGAAATTACAAATTATTTAATTGAACAGAAACAAACTAAAATCGCGGAAATTCTTCCAGGAGAACCGCTTTTAGAAAAAGATGAAATCCCATTCTAAGAAAGGAGAAAAATTATGATTACAGCAACACTGTACGGTAGACTTGCCAGAGATCCAGAACGAATGCAGCCGTCTAACGGAGGAGAATCGTATGTACGATTTTCCATGGCGGTAGAAACGGGACGCAAGGATCAGGACGGAAATCGTATTACCCAATTTATCAACATCTCTGTTTTCGGAAAACAGGGCAATGTCATTCAACAATATTTTCAAAAAGGGAATCGTATTGTCTGTCATGTGCGAAACATTGAAGCAAGAGCGTATGCTGATCAGTCGGGGCAGCCACGAGCCAGCCTGCAGGCAGTTTTAACAGGAATTGAATTTGTGGAAACAAGGGCAGATCAGGAACAATCGGCGCCGCAACCTGCTGCCGTACCGCAGATGGGGACGGCGGCGGGCTATTCTGCCCCGCGGCAGCCGGCAGCTACCGTACCGCCTGTACAGACAGCAGCACCACAGACGCTGCCGGGCATGAATATTGCTGTCCCGGGCACCGCTCCGTGGGAGGCCTAATACTATGTTTAATCTGCGGAGTTACCAGACGGATCTGATCAGCCGGATTGCCGCAGATTTTTCTTCGGGCATTCAGCGTGTCTGTGCCGTCGCCCCATGCGGGGCAGGAAAAACTGTTGTAGTTGGCTGGATGGCGGGAAAAACGGCACTGGTTAATAAACGGGTACTGTTCCTGGTTCACCGCCGGGAACTCATCGACCAGTCTGACCGCACTTTTACAGCAATGAATATCCGGCACGGTATCATTTCTGCCGGTGTACCTGCTGATTATGAGTCATCCGTGCAGATTGGTTCCGTCCAAACGGTGGCGCGACGGCTATCCCGTATTCCGTCGCCTGATTTCATCATTATTGATGAGGCACACCATGCGACAGCAGGAACGTGGAAGAAAATCATGGAGGCATTCCCTCAGGCGATGACGCTTGGTGTGACGGCTACACCTGCAAGGCTTGACGGCAAGGGACTGGGAGATATTTTTCAATCTCTTGTTATGGGACCGTCTGTAGATGAGCTGATCCAATGGGGGAATCTGTCCAAATATAACTATTATGCGCCGCCATCCAAGGCGGATATTAAATCAGTACGTATTCAATTCGGAGATTATGTGAAGTCCGAATTGGAACGTGCTGTAGACGATGATGCCCTCGTGGGGGATATTGTTGCTAATTACCAAAAGCTGGCAGACGGCCGGCAGACGGTCTGTTACTGCGTGTCTCGTAAGCACAGTGAGCACACGGCGGCAAAATTCCGGGCGGCCGGGATATCCGCAGCCCATGTGGACGGAGAAACACACAAGGCGGAAAGGGACAGGATTATTTCCGATTTCCGCCGCAAAAAACTCCGTGTTCTATGCAATGTGGATCTTTTGGGAGAAGGGTTTGACGTACCGGGGATGGAAGCGGTGATTCTGGCGCGGCCGACAGCGTCCCTGACACTGTTTATCCAGCAGTCTATGCGTCCGCTTCGTCCCGATCCTGATAATCCTTCCAAGGTGGCCGTTATTATTGACCATGTGGGAAACTGTTTCCGTCATGGCCTTCCTAATGCGCTGCAGGAATGGACGCTGGACAGTAAACCTAAAAAGAAACGGATACGGGAAATATCTATGCATCAGTGTCCGAAATGTTATCAGGTGTGGATGACGGCACAGCGTACCTGCCCTTACTGCGGATATGTGCCGCCTGTGGCCGAGAGGGAAGTAAAAGAAGAAGCGGGAACGCTGGCGAAAATTGACAGCCTGGAACTGCTGGAGAAAAAGCGGAAGCGTCAAGAAGTCGGACGGGCCAGAAGTCGGCAGGATTTGGAAGATATCGCTCTCCGGCGGGGCTATAAATTTGGCTGGGTACGAAAGATGATGGAAATCAAAGGGATCCGGCAATCCGTTTAGTTTCAATAAATAGAGGTGATTATGATGACTGAGCATGAATTACAGAATTTAATTCGTTTACATATATCAGAAAACAAGCTGGGAACTATGTTTCGCGCTAATGTAGGCAGCGGATGGACGGGAACTGTACATAAAAGCAGCGCAAGATCAGTGACCATTTACGGAGCCCGGAGATTTTCTACGGGCTTACCGGCGGGATTTCCCGATTTATTTGGTTTCCGTACAATTACTGTTACTCCTGGTATGGTTGGGAAGGAAATAGCAGTCTTTTGCGGAATTGAAATCAAGAAACCGGACGGAAAGGTGCGCCCGGTACAGCGGAACATGCTTGACTATTTGCAGGAGCGGGGAGCCCGCGCGGGAATCGCCCGGTCCTGTGAAGATGCAGAACAGATTCTTTCCGGTAAACAGCTATGACGGAACTTGATTTTTTTGAAGAGATATACAAAGGGTGCCATGGATATGTGTATCTTTGGACAAAACAGGACAAGACAACTCATTCATACCTATTGGACCCCGGAGTTTCTAAAAAAATATGGAACATGGCACGAATGCTTTCCGGCATGCGGAAGGATGTCTATTTTTCTTTGGGGACAACGGCCGATCCTCTTCCTGCTGATCTTCGCGCTAAGCAACAGAATGTTACATCTATTGCCTGCCTCTGGGTAGATATTGATATCGTGGATTCTGCAGCACATAAAGCGGGAAATCTTCCGAAATCCGTTGATGAAGCAATGGGGTTACTACCGGAAAAGTACCCACCGTCTATCATTGTGTCTTCCGGGCACGGGCTTCATGCTTACTGGCTGCTTAAAGACCCCGTTATAATCAATGACGAAAATCGGGCGGAAGTCATCAATGCTGTCCGCAAGCTCCAGCAAATTATAAGGAATAATGCGGTGGCCAACGGCTGGAAAATTGACGCGACGGCTGATTTATCACGTATCCTCAGGGTGCCTTATACGTGGAATTTTAAGGATCCTGAAAATCCGATGCTTTGTGAAGTGATTGAATACGCGGATCTCCGTTACCGTTATGAAGATTTTGCATCTTTACAGGTCGAAACACCTCAATTGCTTTCTGATCGCAAGCAAGGCTTTGAACGACGCCAAACGGATGGCAACTCTTTCATGATGCTGTCTAATTGTAAATTTCTGCAGCATTGCGAACTGGATGCAGATACTATCACTTATGATGAATGGGTTGCAGCTCTTTCTAATCTGGCGAGAGCTTCTGACGGACCGGCGGCATGTCATGAACTATCCAAAGCTGATCATAAACGATACAGCGCAGAAAAAACTGATGCCAAGATTGCGGAAGTCCTTTCTAATATGAGCCCTCGTACATGTGAGTATATACAGAAAACGCTCGGCTTTAAACATTGTGAAAACTGCCCTGTTAAATGTCCATCCGGATGGGCACTGGCTAATGTGCCCCGTGCTATGGCCACATTGCGGGCCGTGACGACACCAAACCCTGAAACGGTTTTTACCCCTGAAGTTATTGGAGCGCTTGCTCTGCTTCAGAAAGAGGCGCCTTTGGAATTCCAAAAACACAAGGCAAGATTTAAAGGACATATCAATCTTAACGACTTATCCAAAATCATTGCCGAGGAACGCCGGAAAAGCTTTCACGTTGAGTCCTCATCTACGGAAAGGATATCTACATCTCAAGGAACATTTAAAGCCCCTAAAACGACAAAATCACTCATTCCTGATTGTCCGATAGACCTTCGGATACCTGCCGGTTTTTCTGTGGACGCTACCGGTGTGTGTGAATACCGCGAACGGATGGACGGGGATGTGATCAGAAATCCAGCCTCAGGCGTTCCGGTAGTTCTGACGTCACGGCTGTATAACATGGATACAGATACTGAAAAGGTCGAAATATGCTTCAAATATTATAACCAATGGCGCTGGACGGTACAGCCGCGGTCGACCGTATTTTCCAGCCGAAGCATCGTCAAGTTGTCTGATTGGGGACTTAATATTTCATCGGAAACGGCCAAGTACCTTGTGAAATACTTACAGCAAATGGAAGCCATGAACCAAGACAGAATCCCTTTGTGCTACAGCGTATCCCGCCTGGGATGGCGTAAGCATTGTGAAGAATTTATCCTTCCGTCTAATACAGATTATCGGATTGAAATGGATGACGAGGGGGATATTACGGAAGCCATGCAGGCGGCCGGAGAATTGTCACGCTGGTATCAGCTGGCCGGGGAAATCCGGAAATATACCTTCGCCCGGTTCCTTATGGCAGCATCCTTCGCGGCGCCTTTACTGGGATTGTTCCGCCAGCGGAATTTCCTTCTGTATTTTTGGGGTACGTCAGGCGGCGGGAAGACGGCTGCCATGAAAATGGCCATGAGCGTATGGGGGAATCCTGACCGGATGATGACCAGTTTCCTCACGACCAAGGCCGGATTGGAACGCCGCCTATCCCTGCTCTCTGATTTTCCTGTGGCCATTAACGAGCGGCAGGTCGCAGGCCAGGGGCGTGACAAGCAGGATTATTTGGAATATGTAGTCTACATGCTGGAAGGCGGTAAAGGCAAGGGACGCGCCAGCAAGACGGGCCTGCAGAAGACTGCCTACTGGCGAACCGTCGGTATGGCCAACGGGGAAGAACCGCTTACCCGGGAAAATTCCGTCCGCGGCGTTAAGAACCGAATCCTTGAAATCAATACATATCCTGTTCTTCCGGATGGACTTGCTAAACAGGTTCATCAAATGGACAGTTATGGATTAGCGGGTTCTCTGTACATTAAAGCGCTGCTTGCAAACCGACCAGTGGCTGGCGAGGTGTGGAACCGTATCCGGCAGGACCTATCTACGCGGTATGCCGATTACAGCCCTGTCCATATAGACGCTGTAGCGCTTATTACGACGGCTGACGTGCTTGCAGGAATGTGGTTGTGGCGTATGGATCTCCAGACAGCTTTATCACAGGCGGAGTATATGGGTGGAGAAGTATTTAAATCCCTTCCGACGATCCATGAAATTTCCGATACAGACCGTGCGTGGGATTTTGTTCAAAACTGGATGGCTGCCAATACAGCCCATTTCGATAACGAAAGTTATAGCAGCATGCAGAAAACCGTTTCGCCCCTCTATGGGTTTATCCGAGGAGGAAGGACCCACGTATTCCCTAACGCGTTGCGTGAGGCAATGGACAAGGAAGGTATCAGCTACGAGAAAATGATTAAAGAATTTGCCACGGAAAAGAAAATAGAAACGTCCACAGGTGCTGATGGATGGAGTAGAAGCTCCAGACTTACCAAATACCAGGGGAAAGTATGCCGCGTTATTATAATCTCTAATTAATTTTTAGTAACCGGTGTAACACGCAGGTCACACGTAAATCCGAAAAACGTGTTACCCGATTTTGGTCAGATATCATCGAAAGAAAATGGGTATAAATATATTAAGTAACACGTTTAACACGTTAAATATATATAGTTGGTTGAAATATACCTACCTACCCTAAGGTATAAGGAAGGGTATAAGGGGGGTCTATAAAAAACACATACCCTATTTGCGTCAACGTGTTACCTATTGTCAACCATATCAAAACACTTGATTTTATAGGTGTTCTAAGAGTCGAGTCGGTTAACACGTTGACGTGTTACTTATAAAAATAGTTCAAATGTTCGGTAGCAGAGAGGTGTAACGCAACGATGGGTTTCGATACGGAAAGATGGAAATTATTAAAAATCTGTGAGATGAATGCAAGGCGGGCTTGCATTCCCGGTATTCAGAAAATGGCCGGTGAAATTTTTGTGGATCCCTGGCCGCAGTCGGATTCTGATATATGGTTGTCTATGTTTACTGAAGCTAAAGCTGTAAATATGAATCTCTGCAGTTATTTGTTCTTGGTTCGCGGTTGTGGAACTTATTTACAGGAGAATTCATCTTATGGATTAACAGGTAGCGGATGGCCGTATTTGTTTAAGCCTTGTGTATCTTCTGATACATGGCCATCCAAGAATGTATTTCAGGAAATAATGAATGATATGTTTCGGCAGTTTAGTGCCCAGCAGATTTACCGGGTAATGAAAAATACATGGGATTTTCAAAAAAAGCGTAAGTAATTAAAGAGGGAGGTTTCAGATTATGATGTTTGTGTTAGGTATGATTTTTGGTGCATGTATAGGGTTGCTGATTTGTTCTCTATGTGTGATTTCAGGCAGGGGTACATATGATGACCGTTAAAGAATTCCTGAATGATGTCCGGCGGCAGCATGCACGGGTAGAAGCTTGTAAGGAACGGCTGAAAGAAATTGAATATGAAGTCATCTCTTTAAAATCTCCACAATTAGGTGACAAAATACAATCAAATAGTGTGAAATCGCTTGATGAGGTGATCTGCAGACTCGAATTAAAAAGAGCAAAAACATCACGGGAATTTATTCGGTTAATGGATATGCAGGATAAAGCAGAAGCTCTGATTAGCTGTGAGAAAGACCATGACCGATGGACGGTATTGTACCGCAGATATATGCTCAATCAGAAATGGGAAGAAATTGCGATGCAGATGTATTTTGATCTCCGTTGGGTATATCGAATTCATGGTGCAGCTTTACGTGATTTGGAATCCACGCCACTAAAAGCCACTATCAACCTGTGATATAGTGTATGTGTGAAAGTAAGGACATTTTACTTACTTCCTCCCTAATTAAGAGCCTACGCATCGTATTCTTGACGTGTAGGCTCAGTAAATTTGTGGCACTCATAACGGGTGCCTTTTTATTGCAGGAAAGGAGGTGGTGGCGTGACACCGAGGCAGGAAAAATTCTGCGTTGAATACTTGATTGATTTAAACGCAACGCAGGCAGCTATACGAGCGGGATACAGCAAAAGAACGGCTGAAGCATTGGCAAGTAGATTGTTAAGGAATGTTAATATTCGAAGCCGTATTAAAGAATTGCAGGACAAAGTCTTTGAAGACGGCATGATGTCTGCAGCGGAAGCGCTGTGGCGGCTGTCTAAAGCAGGCAGAGGGGAACTTAAAGAAGAAGTAGTCGTTACCGAAGGTATCGGCGATGGGTTCAGCGAAGCAAAGATAATAAAAAAACAAATTTCTGCAAGAGACCAGATAAAAGCACTTGAGTTAATGGGGAAACGCCACGACCTTTTCAGTTCTGATACGAAGATTGAAATGGTACCTGTGATCATCACCGGAGAGCGTGAAATCCATGAGTAATGCCAATAGGATATATCTTCCGGATGTTATCGGCGGCGGTTACAGGGACTTCTGGAATTTCAAAGGCAGGTACCGGGTGGTTAAAGGCAGCCGTGCGAGTAAGAAGTCAGTTACCGCAGCATTATGGTTTATTTACAACCTGATGAAGTATCACGAAGCGAACCTGCTGGTGGTACGGAAAATTTTCAGAACACTAAAAGACAGCTGTTATACGCAGCTTAAATGGGCAATACACCGCTTAGGGGTGGACGATTATTTTATTTGCAGGGAAAGCCCTCTTGAAATCACCTACAAACCGACAGGACAGAAGATATTCTTTCGGGGACTGGATGATTCGCTGAAAGTCACCTCTATCACTGTTGACGTTGGTGTGCTTTGCTGGCTGTGGGCAGAGGAAGCGTATGAAATTACGTCAGAGGCGGCATTCGATACGATAGATGAATCTATACGAGGCGAAGTACCGGAAGGACTGTTTAAGCAGGCAACGCTGACTTTTAACCCGTGGAACGAAAAACACTGGCTCAAAAAGAGATTTTTTGATAAGGCAGATAATGATGTTCTTGCAAAGACAACGAACTATCGATGTAATGAATTTCTTGATGATTCTGACCGGAATATGTTTGAGCGCATGCGTCTGAATAATCCGAGACGATATCAGGTGGCGGGGCTTGGCGATTGGGGTATCGTTGAAGGACTGGTATATGAAAACTGGGAAGAGAGGGCATTTGATACTGCAGAAATTACAAAAAGAGAAAGTGTGCAATCCGCTTTTGGTCTTGACTTCGGGTATACAAATGACCCGTCCGCGCTCTTCTGCGGGCTGGTAGATACGAAAGCACGGGAGATTTATGTATTTGATGAAATGTACAAAAAAGGCCTGACCAATGAAATGATTTATCAAGAAATAAGCCGAATGGGATATAGCAAGGAAAACATTACGGCCGACAGCGCGGAACCTAAGTCAATCGCACAGCTCCGTGCATTGGGGCTGACTCGTATTCATGCTGCGAAAAAAGGCAGAGACAGCATACTGAACGGGATACAGCTGATACAAGATTATAAAATTGTTATTCATCCGCGTTGCGTTAATTTCCTCACGGAAATAGGTAATTACACGTGGGATAAAGATAAATTTGATAATCAAGTGAATAAACCAATTGACGATTTTAATCATCTGCTCGATGCCATGAGGTATGCCATGGAGCGATTCGGGCGGAGAGGCAGCGGTATTCAATTTTTAACATAGGCGGTGGACGATGGATCTTAGCTTAAATGCATTGTGGAATAATATCATACGCCGTGGGAGCGGCAGCGGGCTCACGGAAATAGAGTTTCTGGAACTGGAACTTCAAGCATGGATTGATTCAGGGAAACGAAATCAGATGATTGTCGGCAAGCGGTACTTTGATGGAGACCATGATATTTTAAATAAACAAAGACAGGCTGTAGATGCGAACGGCAATACTCGGACAGTTAATGGTTTACCGAATAATCGGATTGTGGATAACCGCTATGCGGAACTGGTAGATCAAAAAGTAAGCTATCTGTTGTCTAAGCCGCTGGAAGTACGGACAGATGATGAAGGATATGGTAAACAGTTAGATACCATATTTAATCAAACGTTCCGCCGATGTCTGAAAAATTTGGGAACGGACGTACTGAATTGCGGGCTTGGATATCTACATCCGTACATCTCAAATGGTGAGCTTCGGTTCAAGAGGTTTGCTCCGGAACAGGTTCTTCCGTTTTGGGTGGATGAGGAACATGAAATACTGGACTCATTTTTGCGGATCTATTCTGTCTTTACTTATGAGGGCACGCAGCCGAAAATCATATGGAAAGTAGAGCACTATACGACAGGAGGCATACGTCGATACATTTACACGGACAGTAAAAAGCTTATTCTTGATGTAGAACAGACAGACGCTGACTACCTCACGGTGAACGGGGAGCCATTTAATTGGGACAGGGTGCCGCTGATTGCATTCAAGTACAATAATCGGGAACTGCCGCTGATAAGCCGTGTGAAGGGTCTGCAGGACGCCCTGAATGAACTCTTAAGTAATTATAGTGATAACATGGCGGAAGACATTCGAAGTACCATTCTGATTTTAGAGGGGTACGAGGGTGAGGATTTATCGGAATTCCGCCGAAACTTAATTGCTTACGGTGTAATCAAGGTAGGAACGGAAGACAGAAAAGGCGATGTACGAACGCTTAGCATTGAAGTCAACGCGGATAACTATGACTTGATTATCAGATTGCTAAAGAAGGCGATTATTGAGAACGGCCATGGTTTTGATGCCAAAGATGACCGAATGGCAAACAACCCCAATCAGATGAATATCCGCTCTATTTACAGCGATATAGACTTAGATGCCAATAATATGGAGATGGAATTTCAGGCAAGTCTGGAACAGCTGATGTGGTTTGTGAATACATTTTTACGCATTAGCGGCACAAATCCAGATAAAAATAAAGTAGAATTCATCTTTAACAGGGATACGCCCGTCAATGAATCGGAAGTCATTCAGAACTGCAAAAACTCTGTCGGGATCATCAGTAAGGAAACCATTGTGGCTAATCATCCATGGACGAAAGATACGGCGGAAGAACTGGCACGGCTTGAAAAGGAAAATGCTGAGGTTCTTATGCCTGATTATGCGGTAAATGCGCCTAACGGTACTGAAGAATGAACTACTGGGAAAAGCGTTTTGAAAGATTGAAACAGCAGCAGATGGGGAAAGCGGAAACCGTCACGGCTGCTATGCGCAGGGAATATATAAGAGCCCTGACATCATTGCGAAAGGAAGTGCTGGACTGGTATTATCGGTACGCAGAAGAAAATGAAATGTCTCTGGCTGATGCGAGAAAAGAGCTTGATACACGGGAGTTAAGAGCATTTCAGCTGACACTAAAAGAATATATCAAGCTGGCAAAGAAGAAAGACCTTCCGCAAAAATATATCAAAATGTTGGATAAAGCTTCGATTCGCGCACGGTTGGACAGGAGCCAGGAATTATATATTAAGACATCACGGTATGTTGAAGAACTGGCAAAATCGCAAAATCTAAGCATGCGTAGTTTGCTTTCTGAAGTATATGAAGACAGCGTTTACAAAACGGCGTATGAAGCGCAAAAATTGAAAGGCAAGTTTTCCACATTTAAGGAAGTGGCAAAGCAGGATATAGAAACTGCAGTATCCAAGCCGTGGGCAAGTGACGGAAAGGATTTTTCAGGCAGGATATGGGAAAATAAAGCGCAGCTCATGAATACTTTGCAGACAGAAATGACACGGTCTTTTATGATTGGTGAAGGTGTGGCACCGTTAATTAATCGGGTACAAAAACGATTTAATGTATCATTCAGCAACGCCCGTCGTTTAGTAGAAACGGAAACAGCCTATATACAGGAAAAGGCAATGCTGGATACCTACAACGCGTTGGATGTTGAACAATATCAGATACTGGCTGTGCTGGATGTGAAGACGTCGGATATTTGCCGGCATCTGGATAAAAAAGTATTTGACAGAAAAGACGCCAAGCCGGGAATTACTATGCCACCGTTCCATTGCTACTGCCGCTCGACTACGATCCCGTACATTGAAGGAATTACTGATAGTCAGGAGGTCACGAGGGCGGCACGTGACCTATCAACAGGGAAGACGGTATTTGTTGAAGGTGATTTGCATTATGAGGAATGGTATAATAAATACGTAAAGAATACCGATACTGGTGCGTTGACCGGGTTAAAAACCAGTAACGGAATTACTATTGCCAAGCTGTCTAAGCACCAGCAGGAAAGGGCAGATGTCCGCAATCTTGATTTAGCTGGTATTAGAGATGCATTGATAAATCCACTGCATGTTGGAGAGGTCGTAGTAAAAGAAAATGGAAACTCGCAGAGATTTATCGGTGAAGCTACAACTGTGAATATAAATCCTGACACGGGGGTTATTATTACATCGTGGCCGACAGGTAAATCTCGATTGAAAAAATATAAGAAAGGGAAATAAGATGATTCTACAATATGAGTTTACTGAAAAAGAAAAGATGTTCTTAAAAAAAATGCATTTCAGTTTTGCTGATGTAATGGAAGATGAGAAAGCCGCGGATTTAGTGGATGCTATTGCTGATAATATACAGGGATTAAATGAAGATGACAGAAATATTGCCGAAGATATCATTACTAAAATCACTACTCATCCAGATTGGTAGAGAATAAAAAATAACATACGTTTTCAAAAGCACTCTTAACGGGTGCTTTTATATTGCCTTTTCCGTACTGCAGGCGAAAAAGAACAGGTATTTCCGGTGTGGGGGATAAACCACGATAAAAAGTCGAAAGGAGATCATTATGACAAAAGAAGAGTTAAAGGCATTGGGACTGACTGATGAACAGGTCACGAAAATTTCAGAGGATTATGGTAAAAATTATGTGGCCAAGTCGCAGTTCAACGAAAAAAACGAAGCCTTGAAGAATGCCGAAAAAGAGAAAGGGGAATTATCAAAACAGATTGAAGGTTTAAAAAAGAACAATGACAGTAATGCGGACCTTAAGAAACAGATTGAGGCTATGCAGGCAGCTGCCAAGACTATGGAAACAGAACATGCTACGCAGCTTGCGCAGATGAAACTGGATGCGGCAGTAGAGCGTTCGCTGACGACGGCAAAGGCAAAGAATACTAAAGCTGCCCGCGCTCTGCTGGATCTGAAAGACGCAAAGCTGGACGAGAAAGGGGAAGTCGTCGGACTTTCCGAAAAAATTAAAGAGCTGCAGAAATCAGACGCGTATTTGTTTGATGCCGTGGGTAAACAGAAAAAAGAAGTGGATGGCATCCATCCCGGATCAGGTTCCGATGGCGGCGATGCGGCAAAACTGACTGTGCAGCAGCAATTTGAACAGGCGTTAGGTATTTGATAAAAAAAGGAGAATTAGACAATGGCAATTAATACACTTGAATATGCAAAGAATTTCCAGCAGAGTCTGGATAAGCAAATGTTGGTAGGTGCGACTTCCGGATGGATGGAATCTAATGCACAGAATGTAAAATACAGCGGCGGGGATACGGTAAAAATGCCGGAGATTTCTATCGGCGGCTTAGCGAAATATGATCGTGATAACGGGTTTAATCAGGGTGCTGTAACTCGTATTATTAAGTAAGTCAAGCAAATCGCTTGATCATATGCTCCGGAAGGAGT